>Ga0182736_1000187_pt1 | contig 122542 bp, 94 predicted proteins | sample eDN5th30CKraftBY_FD_128882 | JGI IMG/M metagenome (GOLD analysis project Ga0182736, IMG submission 128882) | Enriched backyard soil microbial communities from Emeryville, California, USA - eDNA 5th pass 30_C Kraft BY (version 2) (version 2) | ecosystem: Environmental > Terrestrial > Soil >... | reverse complement strand
GGACCGACGTACTGACGGTCTCCCGAACAGGGTGATGACCATGTGAGTCTCCTTTCAACACACATGGTATGCAAATTGCCTGCCAGTCTTTTCAACCGTTTAGATGTTTTGAAACTGCCTCTAGAGGAATCGATGCTCTACATCCAACCGGAGGAATGCATCGACTGTAAGACCTGATACCCCGGAATGTCCCGTCGCCGCCATTTTTCACGAGGACAGTATTCCCAAGCCATGAGTCCCTTACAAAGAACTGAACGCGGTACTCGCCTCGCAATACCCGGTCCTGACTGAACGGAAAGAACTTCTCGGTGACGAACCAGGATAGGCGGTGCTGTTTAGTGTTATTTCTATTGCCACGATTAGCTTACTCTCTGAGCTTCTGTCCCGAAGATTGTTCTTCCAAAGAACATTTAATACACTATAGTGATGGTCTGTTTGCGGATCGTATTTGTTGCCTAAATTTAACGAGTTTTTGCGTTATATATACATGAGGATGCAGATTAGAGTTTAGCAGACTGCACTGGCATTCCGGGTCCGTCCCATCAAGCCCGATTCTTGCTTGATGAGACGGACTTTGTTTTTGCGCCGACCTGCCTGAACTCTTCCCGGCAGGTTCCGATCATCTTGTCTCTCGCACGGTGCGGGAGCGGTCCACTTTTCTTGTGACCGCCCCGTGCCGGGGAAGCGGTCTCTTTTCAGGAGTCGTCCCCATGATTGCCTGCCTTCAGAATTCGACGTCGACATCTTGCCAGTCCGTTCCCAGTCCTCATCTCTCAGTTCCAGTTCTTCATTCCAAATGTTCCTCTTCCACTCACCATCCGTTTCTGGACTTGCTACCGATGATTCGACAAATCGCGCGATTTCGTCTTCGCCGACTCCAGCCTGCGGAACAGGACGATGCCGTCCAGGAAGTCGTCGCGAATGCCTTCGTCTCCTATACGAAGCTCCTTCTGTCAGGAAAGGAGAATCAAGCATTTGCTCCTTCGCTCGCTGATTTCGGGATTCGACAGTATTGGGACGGGAGGCGAGTCGGTTCCCATACCAACTCCCGGGACGTGCTCTCGGAATCCTGCCGGAAGCGGCGCCACCTGAAGGTGGGATCGCTGTACCGAGTTGAAGCGGATCACTGGTGTGAACTGCTTCTCGAAGATCGCCGGGTCGGACCGGCTGAGATCGCCTCGGTCCGCATCGACTTCCGGAACTGGCTGAATTCCCTCACTCCCGCTCACCGCCGGTATGCGGAAATGCTCGCAGCAGGAGAGACCACCAACGATGTGGCGCGGCAATTCCACGTGACTCCGGCCCGTGTGAGCCAGATCCGTCGGTTCCTGGAACGCTCCTGGCAGGAGTTCCAGGGAGAACCGGAACTCCGTGCCGCGTGATCTACCTGATGCTCCACTGAAACTCACTCCATTTTCATCTTGAACAAAGGAACTTCACTGATGCCTGCAATAACAACTCCCGTTTTGTCCGCTTTGCAACAACCAAGTCCCCCTCCCGCCAGCCGGGCCTCCTGGACCGGTTCGCTCACATTCGATGACGTTTCGATCCCCGTCAAAGCCTACGGCCTGTCCGTGACCAGCCCGTCCGGTCCTCTCTGCCAGATCCACGCCGGTTGCGGTCGGAAGCTGGAATACCGGAAGTGCTGCCCTGAGCACGGCCAGATCTCGAATGACCAGATCGGCAAAGCCTACCCCTATGCCGAGAACGATCTCATTGAACTGACCGAACAGGAACTGCAACCTTTGGCCCCGAATCCCGAAAACGTCGTGGCCCTGAAGCAGTTCCTCGAACCGGATCAGTTCGATTGGGCGTTCCTGTCCGGGAGGAGTTTTGCGCTCGTTCCGGCCCATCCGGCGGCGCATACGCCTTACTTGGCGTTCGCGGACGCGCTGGAAGAATCGGAAGTGTACGGATTCGGTACGATCGGGCTCTCCGGTCGTGTCCAGTTGCTGATCGCCAAGGTGGTTCAACAGCGGATCGTGCTGTTTCTCCTCCACTGGCCGGCGCAGCGACGAACCGCTCCCGCGATCTCCCCGATCAGGGGTTCGGAGACGGCGGGGTATTCCCATCGCTTCCTCCGGCAGATTCTGGAGCAGGTGGGACCGATCGTCTGGGAGCAGTTCGTCGATGACTGGGAGCCGCGTCTGGCCGAATTGGTCCAGAAGAAAGTGGCCGAGCGCATGGTGCCGACCGTCTTGCCCATTCGTCGCCGTCGTGCCACGACCGGTTCGAAGGGAGAGCCCCGTTCACGTCGTCCTCGGAAATCCCGGGCCGCATAGGCATGGAGATTTCGCATGACTCAATCTTCCGAACGGAACGATCTCTCCACGTTCCGGTTGCGGCGGCGAACCCCTGGTTCGTTCCTGCTGGTCCCCTGTCCGCGGCTGGGACGTTCCCTCCGCTGCCAGGGGCAGTTGGAAGCGGCGGCCGCCACCATCCTGGCGCACTGTCCGCTGGTCATCTCGATCCAGGAGCAACCGCCCCCAATCTGGTATGTCTGGCGTGAGACCTCTTCAGGACCTCTGATTCGACTAATGACGGAACCTCCCGGTCGGAAGTTACCGAACGGCGTTCGTCCGTCATATGTCGTCCCGGACTTTCTGGTGCGGATGGAGAATGGTCCGGTTCGATTGGTGGAGGTGAAACCTTCTTCTCAACTGAATCGGCCGATTGTCCAACGCAAACTGGCCGTGGCGCGAGCTTATGCCCGGCAGCGAGATTGGAAGTATCACGTCCTGACGGAAGTGCCACTTCTGAAGGGACCGTTGCTTTCCAACCTCCGTCTGCTGGCACGTTATCGGCAGTCTGTCGTGGATTCGGAACTGGCGAATCGACTGGTGGAGTTCGTTGACCATCAAAGTTCAAAGCCAGCCACATTGGTACTGTTCTCAGACACAGTCCGTGGAATTAGCAATTCCCAACTTCGTCTCACCCTGTTTCATCTGCTCGCCGCCGGTCGACTGGATTGTGATCCCGTCGTTGGACCGATCGGCGATTCCACCCCCTTATTTCCCGGAGGAGCTCGTCCATGGGATCCGTTCGACTCGGCGTGGGGACACAGTGGCTGCGGGACGGACGTCCCTTCCGCATCCTCCGCCAACTCGCCGCCGGACGGTTCCTCGTCCGGGACATCCATTTCAATAACGATATCACCCTCTCCGAAGAAGAGATCCTGACGTTCTACGGTCAGGGAGAGTTTGTGTTTTCCACCACGGAGGAATCTTCACGGACTCGCCCAAGGAAAATCCGAGCTCTTCCCGACCTGACAGAGGAACAGCAACAGCTGATCCGCGAGCGCTGGGAAGCGATCCGGCCACTGGCCCGTTCGGAACCTGTCCCAACTGGCAAAGACTTTCGCCATCGGTCTCAGGAGTTGAAGCGGCGGGGCGTGATCATTTCGGCCCGAACCCTTCGGCGGTATTTCCAGGCCTGGTCCCGCGCGGGCCAGGATCGGATGGCATTACTACCGGGGTTCTCGCAACGAGGTGGCCGCGGAAAGCATCGTCGGACGAGCATCCTGACACAATTTCCAGTGCTGCGCCGTATCGTTGAACAGGCGATCCAGGATGTCTACTTCACGACCGCCCGGCGTCCGGTCTCGGCCGTGACGCGGCGGGTCATCGACGATCTGGAACGCTTCAACGCACGGGTGGCTGTCGGAGAAGCCATTCCGATTCCTCTTCACGGCACGCTGGATCGAGCGATCCACCGTTACATCTCCCGGATGGACCCCTGGGAGTTGGACCGCGCTCGCTGGGGGAAACGGATTGCGGACCGGAAACATCAGCCGGTCCGTTCCCAACGTCTGGCCCGGCGGATTCTGGAACGGGTGGAGATTGATCACAGTCCGTTGAAAGTCGTCGTCGGCACGGAAGCCGGACCGATCGGCCAGCCCTGGCTGACGGTTCTGATCGACTACTACAGCCGGATGGTGTTGGGATTCTGCCTCGGATTCGAGCCGCCGTCCTACGCGGTGCTGATGGAGGCACTCCGAACCGCGATTCTGCCGAAGACGGATTTGGTGAAACGATTTCCCCGGATTCAGGGGACCTGGCCTTGTTTCGGGATTCCGGAGCGGATCGTCTGCGATCGGGGCTCCGACTTGATCAGCAAGGATTTTGAGCAGGCCGCGTTTCAACTGGGGATCGAATTGGATTTCAATCCACCCCGGACACCTCATTTCAAAGGGACGGTCGAGTCGTTCTTCGACAACCTGAATGATCAACTGCTCTCGGCTCTGCCCGGGAGAACGTTCCGGAGTTGGGAACGCCGGGCGGATCACAATGCCGATGCCGGACTGATGCTTCCGTACGAAGCATTGCTGGAAATTCTCCATCTGCACCTGGTGGACGTCTATGCCGCCGCGAAACACCCCACGGCGGATAAAACCCGCCGGGAGATGTGGCTGGAAAGTGCGGCGGAATACCCGCCGTCCCTCCCCGGCTCTCCAGACGACTTGATCGTGCTCCTCGCCCGACGAACCGAGCGAGTGGTCACCTCCCGGGGAATCGAACTCTCCGGGATGTTCTACACCAGTGATGAACTGATGGCTCTCCGGGGAGAATTGGGGGCGAACAATCTCGATATCGACCGGTTGCAGGTCCGTTACAACCCCTGGGATCTCGGCGAAGCCTGGGTACTCAATCCCGTCACGGAGACCTACATCCGGGTTCAGGCTGTCGGCACGGCTCTCCGGGGGATGACCGAATACCAATGGAAGGTTTTGCGTCGGGCCGTGCGGGAACGGTTTGACGAGCCGGTGCATGTCCTGTCGCTGGCGGCGAGTCGGAACGCCATTCGGGACGTCGTCGAACAGACGGTCAAAAAGCCCTCGCGAAAACGGCGGGTAAGGGCGGCTCGGTTCTTACATCAGCACACCTCAGCGGAGCAGAATTCGGATCTCTCCGAAACAGAATGGGTGGATCTGAATGGGAATGCTACGTCTCTACCGCTGGTGCAGACCGACGCCGTCCTGCCGGAACCCGCCCCACCAGAGGAATTGCCCGCAGAACCAATCGATCTATCCGATCTGAACGTCGACGACTGGGAAGTCGCCAGTTGATGCTTGTCCAGAAAGAGAAACCGAACTTGAACACGAAAGGCTAAATATTATGACAACGCCACGAGATTCTCCCCAAACCGGGGACCGCAAGAAGTGGCGATCCGTTTCTGTTGAGGAACGGATCACTGCCGTCAATCAGTTACTCATTCTCCATCCCCGGTTCCGGGAAGGGATCGAGTTACTCCAGCGGTGCCACGAGTCGGTTCATGGAAGCTGTGAGCCAACTTGCGGTGCGTTGTTAGGTGTCTCCGGCGTCGGCAAAACCTCCGTCATCGACCATTACCAAAAACTGCATCCTGCTCGGGACACCGAGACCGCCACCCAGCAACCGGTGCTGAAGGTGACGCTGCAACCAGAGGCCCGACCGAAGGGAATCGCGGCGGATATCCTGTTGGCGCTGGGCGATCCCGCCTGGTCCAGCGGAACGGTCCAGACGTTGACCAACCGCGCGGTTAAGTTGCTCCAGCGTTGTCAGGTGGAACTGATCGTCCTGGACGAATTCCACCATCTGTTCGACATGGACCGGGCCAAGGTCATGACGAAGGCCGCTCAATGGCTGAAGGTGCTGATCGTGAACACGAAAATTCCGGTCGTCGTCTGCGGCATGCCGGAAGCGGAGCATGTCCTCCGGGCCGAGCATACCGAACGGCGGTTCAAGGAACGGTTGCAGTTGAAATGTTTCAACTGGCGAACGCCTGCCGGAAAACGGGAGTTCTGCGGGATGCTCAAGAAGCTGGACCAGTCGCTCCCGCTGGCCGAAGATTCGGAGTTGGCGGAGCCGGAACTGGCCGGACGGTTTTATCTGGCATGCCGGGGAATTCCGGATTACCTGATGACGCTGGTACGTGGAAGTCTGGTCGAAGCCCTGCGACGACACGGTGAGCAGATCACGCGGGGAGACCTGGCTCGGGTTTATGAGCTGAAACTGGCTCACCAGCGAGTGCTCGCCGAACAGGTCAACCCGTTCATTGGTCCGTTGGATCATGGGGCCCTCGACCGAGTCCAGCCTGCTGATGACGCCCGTGCTGTTGGAGTCGGGCTCACCCCCAAGGCGGCGCGTCGTCGGAAACGGGCTGCAACGGCTGGCGATTTCCTGGGAGGACGCTGATGGAACGATTACCAAAGCTGCCAGCCAGAGAGCCGGTGCTTCCAGGGGAATCTCTGGAGAGTCTCATTCGTCGGCAGGCACTGGCGATGGGATACGAACACATCGGACGAATTTCGGCGTTGGTCCGTGAGCGGGGAGAACTGCCACCGTCGTTCAATCACCTGATCAATGGTCCGGTGTTGGAAGGACTGGGAGAGTTGTTCGGCGTCTCTGCCGACGAACTATTGAAATCGACGGTTCACCGGTTTGCCGAACAACTGATGCTTGTGCGACTGAATGAGCCGAGTCTGGCGGCTTGTGATTCCAAAACGATCCTGCGGTTCTTTCGGCGGGGAACATCACCGGTTTGTCCCGAATGCCTTCTGGAAGAACCGGTGTATGAGCGGCTGCTGTGGAGTTTTGCTCCATTACCCATTTGTTCGGTTCACGGAGTGGCGCTCGTTGACCGCTGTCCCGATTGTCGAAGACCGTTGTCTCCATCACGGCTGGATATCCGTCGCTGCCGGTGTGGCCGGTCGTTGCTGGACGTTCAGCAGATCACGTTGCCGGATCACACGGCATCTCTGTGCAAAACCGTTCAGGGCTGGTTGCTGGGAGAAACGCCACTAATTCCGGGCCTGTCCATCGCGGCTCAATTCTGGTGGTTGGAACGACTTTTCAGTGCCGTGGCACGCACACCGTCCTGGATTGCTGCGCTTCGGCAGCGTGACGACATTCCCACAGCGCTCTCGGATGACAGCCTCGCTTGGTTAGCGGCATCAGAAATGCTGGCCGACTGGCCACAGCGGTTCGAAGAATTTCTGGAAATCTTTCAGACAGTCATCAAACATCGAACGACGTCCACAGGCGTCAGCCGGTCATTCGGACTGTTGTTGCGGGAAGCCAGATGGCTGGAGGACATGGGCTATCCTCTGCCTGCGGAAGTTCTTCGTGCCTATCTGCTTCAGAGATATACACTGGGACACCTGACCGCCAAAGTCTGTCTGTTGCAGGGAACGGCCAAAACCCGAATGAAAGATCGTCCCTGGCTGACGCGGACACAGGCTGCCAAGCGATTGGGCGTTCGACATGGAGCGGTTACCGATCTCATTCAGCGGGGATTATTGGAGGGGGAGGTTCGCGCCGCCGGAGTGCATGGACGGTCCGTCGGCGTGGTCAGTCGGAATTCGGTGCAGGCGCTCCGTCAGCAGTTGGCTTCATCGGTCACGATTCCCGTGACTGCGAAGAGGCTGGGAATCGGACGACGAGCCGTTTTGGAGATGGTTCATCAAAACCTGCTGGAAAAGTCAATTCGCACCGCGAGAGGCTGGCTGATACCGAAAGAAGTGGTTGAGAACTGGGAAGCGTTCGTGCAGCGTCTTTCCGTTCGATCCGGGAATTCGGTGGATTGGTTGACGCTCCGGGAGGCGACGAGACGGTTCGGGAAGAGCGGGTTCACGCTGACTATCGTTCTGGAATTGGTTCGCTCTAAACGAGTCGAAGCCTGCCGATCCGACAGGACACCGATGTTGAGAGCCATCCTGGTCAATTGCAATGACCTACAATCGAATCAGGAACTGGTCCAGGCACAACACCATGCGGAGTCTGGCTATCCGGTTCACCGACTTGCTCGAATTCTGATCCCGGGGCATCCACTGAAGGCCATTGTTCTGCAGAAATGGATGGCGGCAGGGCTGCTGGTTGCCAAACGGCATGGTCGGATGCAAATTGTGTTACCAGGTGAAGTCGAGCGGTTCCGGACAACGTACTGTTTGGCGGACGAAGCCTGTTCCCTTCTGGGAGTCAGTCGCACGACTCTGTCCCGCTGGGAGGAAACGGGACGGATTGAACCCATCTACAGCAGACGTAGCCACGAGGGGGCCGGTGCGTCCGTTTTTCTGCGAGAGGAAATCGAACGATTGAGTGTCAAGGAGTCCACTGCCGATGCTGAAAACATTCCCAGCGCCGCATGACCAAGCCAGCCCGGCCGTTTCACGACGGTCGGGCTGGCTTCCCATTTTTTTATCCATCAGACGATGGATGAAGATATACTTGTCAAATTTTCATTTCAGGAGTCGGTCGTGAACACCGATGCAGCTTCTCGCAACGCCGAGAGGTGCCCCAAGCGGTCTACCGAGTTCCGTCTGTCCCCCTGACCACCGCACTCAGAAAACCAAGTGACCATCCCCGTGTCGAGAATCTCTCGAACACGCCACCCAGCTAAACAAATTAGAGGGTAAAAGTAGCGGATGATGCCTGGAATGGCGATAGCCGGGATCAATCAAAACGATCATCCATCAATTCGTTCTCATCGGCAGTCAAATGCACCCATATCTGATTTGAATGGGGAATCGCGAAATAGTGCTCAGCGGTGTCAACGGTCTTGTCGTCCCAATCAAGCCAATAGTCCGTTGATCCTGATCCCTCCCCGTGTCGGTACGTCTGCACTGGATGGTTTGCGCTGACGAATCTCTCAAAGTAGCGACACTCCGGCACATGCGATTTTCGAACGCGAAAGCAGCCTAGGTTGCGAAAGGCCTCGGAGACCCATCCGAAGAGGATTCGGCCCCCTGACGTGGCAAGGGTTGCACACGGAAAATCGCTCAATTGAGTCCACCTAACGAGCATCCCGGTTAGCGACACATCGAATGAGCGTCTTGCGTCCATCATGTCGTTGATCGTCGGAAAATTGACGGCATTTACTCGTCGGCGCAGCAGGCTCGCAGGCATCAGAAGTCCACATGCGAAATGATCCGCTTCCGACTCAACCAGCGAATGCGCAGTGAACTCGACAAACGAATCATGCGGTTGCCGATTCGTCACGAGGCATTGCCGGTGCTTGTCGAGGAAGAAATGTCCCAACTCATGTGCGATCGAAAAAAGGATCTTGGAATGATGTCTTCCCGTGTGTGGCCACTTGTCATACTTTGTATTGAAGCAAAGCAAGAACCGCGGTCCAACGAATCGAATTCGACCGTCAAATGCATTGCCGAAGTCCTCACCAACTGCGTGAATCAGCCTTCTCTCAGCCGCGAGGATTTTGAACACGTCAACTGGCGCTGAAACGCAATCGTAAGCATCCGCGATCTCCTCTCCCTTTCGTTGGGCCAACTTGCGAGAGGCATAGAACAATTTCCAGTCAAAGTTACTGGCCATTGCTCTCCTCGTCATTCTCTCCATCGGCTTCAAGGTTCGCCTCGGACTCGAGCTCGCGAAGCCGCTCGGCAATCTCAGGAGGAATATCACCTTCCGATCGAAACATCTCGACAAGCTCGCCGAAATTCTCGCAATCAGCGACTGCCTCGTCGGGACCGGTCTCCACCGTCTGTCTTCTAGTCATAATTGGCTCGTCCGAAAGAATTCGATCAACAATTGTCGAAACTCGCTTCGGAGCGATGTCAACGTCCCCCATCGCATTCAGCGCCTGATCGAGTTCTTCGGGAGTGCGAGGACGAAAACCCTTCGGTACGGCCGCTCGTCGGATGAGTCCTGCAAGCAAATCATCTGGAATTTCGCTACTCATCGTCGTCTCCTCAGCTGATCCACGTTGACTCCCAACTTGGCCAGTTCGTTTTCAAATGCTTGTTTTGCTCTGAGTTTGTTCACGCGAATGGTGCCAGCCGGCATGGGCACCCCATTGTTGAATTTCTCGCCCAATTCCCGCCCAAGCGACGCGGCATCTGGTTCAACCGAACCACAAAACACATACGCCTCCAGTATCTCGCGGTGAACTGGCGTCAGCCTGCTCAGTGCTTGTCTCACTGCTCCGTGCAGTTTCGGCGTTGACTCCTCAATCTCATCGAGTCGCAACTGAAGTTTTCCGTCCTGGCCATCCGAGACCTGATCAACAGATGCCTGGCACTCAAGAGCAGCCGACTTCATCCACTTGGATCGACGTGCTACTGCCTCCATCGCTACGTGTCGCACGAACCCGTAGAGATAGCTGCGAATCGGTCGCGATCCATCATAGCGATCTCGGCATTTCCAAAATCGACGAATCCCCTCGCTTACGATGTCTTCAGGCTGAGCAAAACCGAGAGCGGGAAACTCCTTGGAGACAAACCGTTCAAGCGCGCCAAAGTGCTTCATGACCAATTCCGCCAAGACACTCTCGTCGCCCTCCCATACCCGTAGTGTTATGTCGTCGTCTGTTACAGGATTTGTGGAAATAGCAATGACCTCCTCAATGCAGAGCACTCCCTCTCCCAGCGATGGATGTGAAACGGCGTTACACCTGAATGATTTTTTGAGATTCTCTCGTTTGCTGTAACGCTCGCTCACAATAAATTCCGAACCGGAGTTTTCCGGACTCAGATTCTACTCCCAGCTGCGCCTACCTGCTATGACCACCGTACTCAAAATTAGCCTGATTATCGGTAGGCGAACTGCCTTGTTGGGCCTTGCCATGTTGATCAGTGCACAAGTCGCTTCAGATCCAGATCGGTTTGCAGTCGGGTGTTTTTTTCTCTCCGGGGGATTCGCTTTCGCGTGGATAGGAAAGATTGGGTTGTTCTTAATCCGGTAGACGGAAGGGGAAATTTCGAAATGCAGCAAAGTGACGAAGGCTCATCGCCGCCGACCTTTCAGATTCTCTCGCTCGATGGTGGAGGAATCAAAGGCCTGTTCTCCGCCGCTGTGCTAGCCAAGATCGAGGATGACCTTGGTGTGAATGTTGCGGACCACTTCGATCTCATCACAGGGACATCCACTGGTGGGATCATCGCGCTCGGCCTCGGTGCCGGTCTTCGGCCACGGGAAATTGTTCAATTTTACGTTCGGCATGGAAAGGAGATCTTCCGTCAGAGTCGCTGGTTGACTCCGTTGTGCTGGCTTTGGAGACGAAAGTATCCGCAGCAGCCCTTGAGGGACGCCCTCCTGGATTGCTTCGGAGACAAGCGACTCGCCGACAGTAAGAAGCGAGTGGTTATCCCCTCCTACAACCTCGACAAGGATGAGGTGTATCTCTTTAAGACGCCCCATCACGTGAGGTTGACCCGCGATTGGAAAGAACCAATGTGGAAGGTCGCACTCGCGACGAGTGCCGCGCCGACGTTTTTCCCGTCATGTCATGATATTGATCATATTCGACTGATCGATGGGGGTGTCTGGGCCAATAACCCGACGATGGTCGGAATCGTCGAGGCAGTCAGCATGCTCGACGTTCCACTCAAGTCCATTTCCGTGCTGAGCCTTGGAACAACCAACTCTGTCGCGGACAAGCCCTCGACCCTCGACCGTGGAGGGCTGTGGCAATGGAGGCAGACAGCCATCGATGTTGCCATGCGAGGCCAGAGCCACGGAGTGCATGGACAGGCTCAGCACCTGCTATCCATGGAACGAGCAATTCGACTCGATCCGGCAGTTCCCGATCGGCTGTTCGCCCTCGATAAATTGAGCGAACAGCGGCTACTTGGAGAGGCTGCTCATGCAAGCCGAAACTTCGCACCAGTCTTCGCGTCGCAATTCAAGCACCACAAGGCGGAACCGTTCGTTCCGTTTTTGCCCATCCAGCCAGAAGGAGTCTGAAATGACAGTGTTGCACACACGGATCAACATGCTGTTGGGGTTCCTGATCGAACTACTGGACATCCCGCCGTCCGACTATGAGAGGGCGAGGGAACGGGCTCGCTCTCTGGAGGAATGGCTGCGGCGGGATGGATCGCTGGTTGCTCACCTTAAGCCGGATGTGTACCCGCAAGGATCGTTCCGTTACGGAACCGTGATCCGCCCGCTCTTCAAACACGACGAGTACGATCTCGATCTGGTATGTGCCGTTCACTTATGTAAGACAACGGTGACACAACAACAGGTCAAAGAACTGATCGGACGGGAGATAGTGGCCTACGCTGAGACGCATCGGTTCAAAGCGCCCGCCGAGGAAAAGCAACGTTGCTGGCGATTGAACTACGCTGATCATGTCAGTTTCCATATGGACATCCTCCCGTCGGTGCCCGAGGACGCAGCGACGATTCGAGTGATCTTTGAAAGGCAGGTTCCGGCGGCGCTCGCCGAACATGCCATCGCGATCACAGATACTCGACATCCGTACTATAAGGAAGTTGATCCGAGGTGGCCGAGCAGCAATCCCCGGGGTATCGCACTCTGGTTTGAAGATCGTGCCCGTCCAGCAGCTCAACACCGAATCAACGAGCTCGTTCGAAGTCGGACCTATGCGTCGATTGATGAAGTGCCGCCCTATGAGTGGAAGACCACTCTCCAGCGGGCGATTCAAATTCTCAAGCGGCACCGCGATGTGATGTTCAAGGGCAATCGCGATCTGGCTCCGATCTCAATGATTATCACAACCCTCGCGGCGCACGCCTACGGTGGAGAGGAAGATCTTTACTCGGCACTCGACAATATCCTGACCAAAATGCCACTGTTTGTGCGGAAGCAAACTCCTCGCGTTCCAAACCCTGTGAATCCGGCCGAAGATTTTGCCGATTGCTGGTCCCGAGATTCGCAGTATGAGCAGAATTTTTGGCTATGGCACAACCAAGTGAAAGCAGATCTCCATCATCTATGGGAGGCAATCGGCCGAAAGGAGCTGCCAAGAGAGATTCACAATCAATTCAGGCTTGATCTCACCACCGATCAAACTCGGTCCTTAGAAGCCGAGTTCGCCAAGTCGACACCTCGTGTGATCACCGCTACACCAGTGATCAGCATTCCAGCAGCTCCCAAACCTTGGGGGAGTGATGCCTGACGATTTTCTCCGCCGATACGTTCAGTGGGGAATCGAAGTTCTGCTGCAGCAGCATCCTGATTTGCGACTTCGTCCATCAAACGAAGATGTCGTTGTTCTTGCAGGAACTGTCGCATTTTCCGCACAGAAACCGGGCTTCGAGCGGATCGACGACGCGTTCGAAGTTGAAATCAAAGTTCCCAATCAGTTTCCCCAGGAGTTTCCACATGTGTGGGAGACTGGCAATCGCATCCCGGCGACGTACCATAAGCTGCAGAACGGCAGCCTGTGTCTTGGTTCACCGGCGCGGATACGACTGGCAATCAAGCAGTCACCAACGTTGGTGGCATTTGTTCAGTTTTGTGTCATCCCCTATCTATATGGATTCGCTTTCCAAGAACGATTCCAAACGCTCCCATTTGGCGAACTCTCACACGGCATGGCGGGGCTGAGGGAGGATTACGCCGAACTCTTTGGGGTGAAAGGCGAGAAGTTGGCTGTAGAAATGGTACGGCTCGCGTCTCTGAACAAGCGCGATGCCAACCGACGGCCATGTCCCTGCGGAAGTGGGAAGCGAGTTGGCAAATGTCACAATCGGCGAGTGAACGAAATGAGAGAACTCCTGGGACGTAAGTGGTTGGCCGACGAGTTTCATCGACTTTCTCGCATCAGATAGCGGGCGATTTATGCCTCGCGTGAAATCGCCCTGCGCAGCGTCAAGCGATCCAAAATGTAGCCTGCCAATGAATGTGGTCGCATGTTCAGTGCCATCTAAAAAGCCCTCAAAGGGGCATCGACAGACGACTTCGGTGGTGTTTGACCTTGGGTTTGTGCCAAATTTGGAACCGATTTTTCGCGACCATGACAATAATTCTGTCAAACCGTGACAGGTTTTATGTCCGAAATGACAGGAATTATGTCAAACACCACAGTCGAATCTCAGACATCGAGGTCTTTGACGTCGAGGGCGTGTTTTTCGATGAATTCGCGGCGGGGTTCCACGTGGTCTCCCATCAGAACGCGGAAGATTTCTTCGGCGGCTGCGGCGTCGTCGAGGGTGACTTTCTTCAGCATTCGGGTTTCCGGATCCATTGCCGTTTCGGCCAGTTCGTCGTGGTTCATTTCCCCCAGTCCTTTAAACCGGGTTCGAATGAGTCCTTTGCCGCCGAGGTCGCGGAGCGTCGACACCAGGTCTCGCAGGCTAAGCAGCTTTCTTGGGGACTCGTGCCCGACGACTTCGTAGGGGTAAACCTGTTCTGCATTCTTGATCGGCGCCACGAGCAGATCGTTGAGCGACAGCTGGTATTCCTCCTGCAGTGACTTGAGTACCTGATTAATCGACCGGATTTCGAACAAATCGGCTTTGCTGATGGAGTCGACCGGCTGGGACTCGGGAGATTCGGAATCACCTGCGGGTTTTGAGTCGAGGACTACCGTGGCGGTTTGTGAGGAGAGGAAGGCATCCATTTCTTCCCGTGTGGCGAACCAGCGCTCATCGGTTCCTTTGGAAGTCCGGTAGCGCGGCAGCAGGCCATCGGGAGTTGCGTGCTCTGTGGCGAGACGTCGCAGTGAAATTCCGCGTCGTTCGAGTGCCTCGAGCGGTTCTTCGATCTGTGTGAGCGTCTGCGCCAGATTGCGCAGCTGATCGCCGGAGATCTCGCGTCGTTCCGTTGTTCCCTGCGAATGACCTTTGACGAGTCCGTCGCGCGGTGACAGGATCAGTGTCGCGTTGTCGAGCCCGAGTGCGAGCAGTTCTCCCATCATCTCCTGGTGAGACTGAACGTATCGTGGTTTCTGATTCCGCTTGCCTTTGGACATCACGCGATAAAGCGGCGGCTGGGCGACGTAGATGCAACCTTGCTTGAGCAGTTCCCGCATGTGCCGGAAGATGAACGTCAGCAGCAGCGTTCGAATGTGAGACCCGTCGACGTCGGCATCGGTCATGAGAATAATCTTGCCGTAGCGCCGTTTGGCCACGTCAATTTCTTCGGCCATCGGAGCAATGCCGATGGCTTTGAAGAGCGCTGTCACTTCCGTGTTCGCGAGAACTTTGATCAGTTGAGCTTTTTCGACGTTCAGGATTTTTCCTCGCAGGGGCAGGACGGCCTGCGTTGCCGAGTCGCGTCCCTGATCTGCCGAACCACCGGCCGAGTCCCCTTCCACCAGATACAGTTCGGAAACATCGAGGTCATGTTTCCGGCAGTCCCGCAGCTTCTCCGGCAGTCCGCCGCCGGAAACCTTGTTCTGGCTGCGGGCCATGTCGCGCGCCCGTTTCGCGGCTTCGCGTGCTTCCGCTGCGCGAATCCCCTTTTGGCACAGGCTCTTGGCGGTGGCAGGGTTTTCTTCCAGATACTTCTGGAGTGCGTCACCGACCACAGAATTCATCGCCCCTTCCACCTCGGACGTCACCAGCTTGATTTTTGTCTGGGCTTCGAACTGGGGATTGGGAATGCGCACTGTCACAACGGCTGCCAGGCCTTCACGGAAATCGTCGCCAGAGAGAACGGTCTCTTTGAACAGATTGGCCGCTTTGCCGTAGTTGTTCAGAGTTCTGGTCAAAGCGGTTTTGAACCCGGACAGGTGCGTTCCCCCTTCCGAGTTGGAAATCCCGTTCGCGAAACAACGGACGGCTTCTGAATAGCCTTCATTCCATTGCATGGCGACATCGACGACGACGGTGTCGATCTGGCCTTTGACGCGAATCACATCCTGGTGCAGCGGGGTTTCCGTGCGGTTGATCCATTTCACAAATTCCGCCAGCCCATCTTCGTAGCAGAAACTGTCGGACTGCCCAGTCCGTTCATCCTTAATGTTGATCCGGATTCCCGCATTCAGAAACGCGCAATCCTGCAGTCGCTTGTGAATCGTGTCGTAACTGAACGATGTGTTGGGGAAAATGGTGGCATCCGGTTTGAATGTCACTTTCGTTCCGGTCAGTTCTGTCGGCGCCCCCTGGCTGAGGGGCGATTCCATGCGGCCGCGGGCGAATCCCATCATCCAGGTGAAGCCTCCGCGGCTGACTTCCACTTCGAGCCACTCACTGCAGGCGTTCACAGCGGTGATCCCCACCCCGTGCAGTCCCCCGGTTCCCACGGCATAGGCTTTCCGGTCGAATTTTCCTCCGGCGTGGATCTCGGTGAAGACCACTTCAAGGGCGGTTTTCCCTTTCCCCTTCATCTCGTCAACGGGAATTCCTCGTCCGTCATCACTGACGGAGACAGACCCGTCACCGTTGATCTGGACGTTCATCACCGTCGCATGACCGTTCGCATATTCGTCCAGCACGTTGTCTGTGACTTCGTAAACGAGATGGTGCAACGCAGCGAGGTCAGTTCCGCCGATGTACATGGCTGGCCGGTGTCGAATCCCTTCGATCCCTTCCAGGTGCTGAATCTGATCGGCACCGTAATCGTCGTTCTTATTTGTCGGTGAGGTCTCGTCGCTCATCGTCTCTCGTTTACTTCGGGTCGAAATTTTACGGAGTCAGCGGGGCCGCACAGGGCGACATCCCGTCCCACAGTGAATTCACGGTCGTTGCAGGATCGGGCCTCGTGTCGGAAACGTCGATCCCTGAAGACCTTGTGCCACAAACCTTCCCGCCGAAGAACAGGAGTTCAGGGGGGAAAGGTCGTTTTTCTGCTTCACGTTTTCTCTCAACAGATTGTAGCAGAAACAGTTCTGGAAATCCCCCGTCGGTTTCGTAGAGCCTTCGGTTCCGTAGGACGACCGTCCTGAATTCCGCAACACACTGTCCTTCATCATGTTGCGACGACAGTCACTTATTGGAAATCGCTTAAATCCGCCCATGAGTTTGCCGAGTGTGAACGTCGACGTCCAGCACATCTTCCATCTGAGAGACGAAGCGGGCTTGATCCCACTCTGGAATGCACCAGCAGTTCATCGGCCAGAAGCGGCATCGTCCAGCAGACCCGGCCCTCGGGCGGGTCGCTGCAACAAATGGCGACCAGCTGAGCAATCAGGAGCCGGGGAATGGACGCTGCTGATTGAGAGCCCGGACTTCGGCGAGCACTCGATGAGTGACAGTCAGCTCCAGTAATTCCGGAACGGTGCGGACGCGGAGTCGTTTCATCAGGCGCTGGCGGCGCAATTCGACGGCGCGCTCCGTGATCAACAATTTTGAGGCCATGGCTTTATTGGTTTCTCCACGCATGATCAGTTCCAACGTCTCTCGATCGTTGGCCTTCAGTTCGTGGATGGACTGATCCAGCTCCCGATAGCGAGTTTCGCTGGCCCGCCAACTGATATCCGTCTGCAAGGCGCGCTGAATCCGGTCGGTCAACACCTGACGGTCAAACGGCTTTTCCAGGAAATCAATTGCTCCGGTACGCATGGCCGCCACGGCCGAACTGATGGTCGCGTGTGCCGTGATGAAAATGACAGGAATGCGTTTACTCTGGAGAAGCAGCTCCTCATAGAGCTCGATTCCGTTTTTTCCGGGCATCTGGATGTCGAGCACCAGGCATCCTGGCTGGTCGACGTAGAACGCCTGAAATTCTTCCGCGGACGAGAAGGCCTGAGACGGGTGTCCCAGGGCCGTCAGCAACGTGAGCAGGGAATCCCGGAGGTCCCGGTCGTCATCGATAATAAATACCGTCGGCGTCATGTCTCTGAATTCAAGCTGGAAGCCACAGGCAACGAAAAGTTGACTCGAGCGCCCCGCGTGGGAAGGTTTTCAATCCAAAACTGGCCTCGGTGAGCGGCGATCAGCGATTGACTGATCGCCAGCCCCATCCCTAACCCTTCCTCTTTGGTGGAACGGAACGAGACGACGCCGGATTCTAACATCTCAACCGGAAAACCGGGTCCGGAATCATCGACCTGCACTGTGACCGTGTCTCCAGATCGAACCGTATGCAGCCTGAGTGCCCGACTTCCGTGGCTGACCGACAAGGCCTGCACGGCATTATTCACGAGATTAACGAGAACCTGCTGAATCTGAATCGGATCGACAAGAACCTGTACTCCCGCCGTGGCAGAGAGGTTCACTTCGAGTTCCACACGATGAATCGTGATCTCCGGCGAGCAGATCACGAGGACATCCTCCACCAGCTGATTGAGGTAAACGTCGCTGCGAGGGGTGGCTTTGGGTTTGAGAAAGTTGCGCAGGCGACCAACAATCTGCCCCGCACGCAGAGCGGCATCCCGGATGCGGTCGGCGGTCTTTGCCAGATCATCCGTCGGCGGAGGGGTCCGGTCGAGCATGATCCGCAGGGCTTCCGCGAAATTGGCGATGGCCCCCAGCGGTTGATTGATTTCGTGTGCCAGTCCGGTGGCGAACTGCCCCAGTGTGGTGACACGGGTGGCATGTGCCAGTTCCGACTGCAATTGTTGACTGCGTTCTTCCGCCAGTTTTCTTTCCGCAGCTTCCCGTTCCAGCGCCTGGGTGCTGCTGATCAGTTCCTGAGTGCGGGCGACCACCCGCAGTTCCAGTTCATCCCGGGCATCTCTCAATTCACTCTCCGCATGCTTGAGCGCAGTGATGTCCGTGATCACGAGAAACGCCAGCCGTTCCGCAGTTGAGTCGTCCCGAGTCTGACCGAAAGCGGCCAGTGTTGAACGTTCCGTGCGATCGGGAAGCTGCCACGCCAGTTCCCAGGCCGCGTCGGTCGAACGTCGGACCCCGCTCAGATACTGCAGAAAATTTCGCAGATGCTGTCCCCCGGTCAAGTTCTGAATCGGCACGTTCAGCAACTCCTCCGGGCGGCGTTGCAGGATTTCCGCGAATCGCTGATTGACGTATCGAATCTGTCCTTCGGGAGTGAAGATCGCCAGGCCATCATGCATCCGCTCGATGAGCAGGCGAAATCGTTCTTCGCTGGCGGTGAGCCGTCTCATCTGGCTGCGGATCGTGTCCGTGGCGGGCCGTAATACCAGATACCATAAGCCGGTCATCAGGATCAGCACGCCCCCGGTGACCGCCATCCCCAGCATGCGCAATGTCCAGACCTGCTGACGGGCCTCGGCTTCAAACAGGCCGACGATGCGATCCATGACCGGCAGATATCGTCGGCCATGTTCGAGAACCTGATCGAGGTCCTGCGAACGTCCAGGTGTTTCGGTCAGTTGACTTTCCACCGCCATTTTCATTGCTTGAAAATGGGGTTCGATCTCGGCAAACGCCTGTTGAACCAGCGGATTCGATGTCACCGGCAGTTGCAAGACGCGGTCGCCTGACTGCAATCCCTGATGAACGGCGACCCAGCTGTTCCAGGACTCGCGGAGTTCGTCACGCCATTGGCCGGCCCCTTGAGGATTACGATCCATTGCCAGCAGGTCTTTTGTCATCCGCTGGCTGAGCATCCGCTGCCGTCCCGCCAGATTGATCACGGGCCCCAATCCGTTCAGGCGGATCAGCAATGGCTGCAGCACGATCTGATCCAGTAACAGCAGCGCAGCGACAATCACCAACACTCCGAGATACCGGAGTGCCAGGCCACGCACCAGATTTTCGGTGTCGACCGCCATCAAGACTGTTGAGCAGGGGACTGGTTGTCGCGTTTTCCTGTTCGGGAATGAATAAAATAGCAATCCGGCAGGTTCTCATCACTTCGGTTTCCCGAATCGAGCCGTTTGCTCGACCAGATTGCCCGCCTGTGCTGTTTTGGATCGGCGCACGTTTCGATGGAGGAAACGGGGTACTCCGTGTGGCGGGGACAGATCAATCATTTTGCATGTTGCTCTCACTCACATCTGGCGGCCCGCACTGGCTTTTCGGTTTCCCGAACAAATGTCCTTCAGGCGGAATTTCCTTCTCGGAGTTCGCGGGGGATGCCGTTAATCTCCCCGTATCGCTCGCACATGTTGGCTGGTTGCTCGCCCCCAGCGTGAAGATGGAATCTGCTTCCGGAAGGGGTGATATTGTGCACGCTGCAGGTCAGGCGACGCGCATTCGACTGCTGGACTTTCGTTCACGACAGATGCGGGCGTTCCACATGACGTGGTTCGCATTCTTCCTCTGCTTCTTCGCCTGGTTCGGAATTGCTCCGCTGATGGGAGTGATTCGTGACGAACTGAAACTGACCAAAGATCAGGTCGGCTGGTGCATCATTGGTTCGGTGGCGATCACGATCTTCGCCCGCATTTTTATGGGCTGGCTGTGCGACCGGATTGGTCCTCGCCTCTCCTACACCGGACTACTGGTGATCGCTTCCCTTCCAGTGATGGGAATCGGGCTCGCGCACGATTACACATCATTTCTGCTGTTTCGGGTGGCGATCGGAATCATCGGAGCATCGTTTGTGATCACCCAGTATCACACTTCGTTGATGTTCGCCCCGAATTGTATCGGAACGGCCAACGCCACGACCGCCGGCTGGGGGAACCTGGGAGGGGGCATCACTCAAATGGTGATGCCGGCATTGTTCGCCTTCCTGGTCACGACGCTGGGATTTTCCTCTGCCGTTGGATGGCGGTTTTGCATGGTGCTGGCGGGACTGGTCTGCCTGTTGACCGGAATCGCCTATTACTTTCTGACGCAGGACACTCCGGAAGGAAATTTCTCGACGCTTCGTCAGCAAGGCAAATTGCCCACGAAGAAACACGTGAGGGGATCGTTTCTGGCCGCCTGCGGTGATCCACGGGTCTGGGCCCTTTCCGTCCTGTACGGTTGCTGCTTTGGCATTGAACTCACACTGGATAACATCGCAGCATTGTATTTCATGGACTATTTCGCTGAGCTGAAAAACGTCTCTCCGGTCCAGGCGATGCAGACAGCGGGATTCATTGCCGGATTGTTCGGAGCGATGAACCTGTTCGCCCGCGCATTGGGGGGGATCATTGGCGACCGGTTCGGAGCCCGCTGGGGACTCAACGGACGAAGCCGCTGGCTGTTCATCGCGGTGTTCTGCGAAGGGATTGCTCTGATCTGCTTCTCCCAGACACGCAGTCTGGCCTGGGCGGTTCCCGCCATGCTGCTGCTGGGTCTGTTTGTGAAAATGTCCAACGGGGCAACTTACTCCGTGGTCCCGTTCATCAACCGGCAGGCCCTCGGTTCCGTCTCCGGAATTGTCGGGGCCGGAGGAAATGTGGGAGCCGTGCTGGCGGGGTTTCTGTTCAAAACGGAAGCCATCGACTGGCCCAGTGCTCTGCTGATCCTCGGAGGTTGCATTACGGTCGCATCGTTCTCTGCGTTCCTCGTACGGTTTTCGCCTTCCGCCGAAGCCGAAGCCCGGGAAGCGACCTTGTCGATCTCAGCCGGCCAGCCGCTCGCTCCGCAACTGGCATCCGTTCGTTGAGATGACGCCGGTCAGGATGTCGAACCCCGGTCATGTCGCCAGAGAAGTCGCGCTCTCCCTCTCCGGCGGTCTCAGACCAAACTCAGATCACGAGTTGAAAGCTCCCGTAAAACGCGATGAGCGAATTCGCCACCATCTGCCGCCCGATGACGCTGCAAGATTGTCATGACGGAACACGTCTGACCAGTTGCAGCTCTGATCTTCACGGAACACAACTCATTTCCGCACTGCTGGCATCCCAGCAGGACCTGTCCGCGGTCGATCTGTTCTCCCGCGATCACGACCGGGGGACCGTTCCGGAGCAGTCACGCTACTATTCGAAACTGATGCCTGCTTCGCGGCCTGGACCGGGTCAGCAGTATGCGTTCGAAGTGGATCTCGATCGCTGTTCCGGCTGCAAAGCGTGCGTGACCGGCTGTCACGCACGGAACGGTCTGGATGACCGGGAGACCTGGCGGGATGTCGGGCTGCTGATCGGCGGGACAACGACTCACCCCGTGATGCAGCATGTCACCACCGCGTGCCACCACTGTCTGCAGCCCGCCTGCCTGAGCGCCTGCCCGGTGAACGCCTATGAGAAAGATCCGGTGACCGGGATTGTCCGGCATCTGGATGATCAGTGTTTCGGTTGCCAGTACTGCACGCTGGCCTGCCCTTATGAAGTTCCCAAATACCATCAGCAGAAAGGGGTGGTCCGCAAGTGTGACATGTGTTCGAACCGACTGGAGAAAGGGGAGGCCCCCGCCTGTGTCCAGTCCTGTCCGCATGAAGCGATTTCCATCCGGATCGTGGAAGTCGCCCAGGTGAAAGAAAATGCGGAAGCGGACAATTTCCTGCCCGCAGCACCGGAACCGCATCTCACATTTCCCACCACCCATTTTAAGACCAGCAAGGTCTTTCCCCGGAATCTGCTGCCCGTTGACTACCACTCCATCAGCCCGCAGCATCCACACTGGCCGCTGATCATCATGCTGGTCCTCACCCAGTTGTCCGTGGGAGCATTTGCCACCGGCTGCATTCTCGAACACACGCTGGACTCCGCTGTTCGTCCCACAGTGCGCCCCTTCCTCGCCACCAGCGCTCTGGGTCTGGCCCTGATCGCTCTGGCGGCGAGCACACTCCATCTGGGGCGCCCTCAATATGCGTTCAGGGGGATTCTGGGCCTGCGACATTCATGGCTCAGCCGGGAAATTCTGGCCTTTGGAATCTTTTCGCATCTGGCGATCCCATATGCCTTGCTCAGCTGGCTGGTGATGATTCCCGGATTCGCGGCCGCCGCATGGACCGAGCCGCTGCGGCGCTGGCTTCCTGTTACCGGGGATACGGTCGCCGTCACCGGCATCCTGGGCGTGTATTGCTCGGCCATGATCTATGTCTTCACTCGGCGCGAATTCTGGAGCCTGGAACGAACCATGATCCGCTTCGGCCTGACATCCGCCATCCTAGGGATCTCCACCACCTGGCTGTCACTGACCGTGATGCGTCTGCTGATTCCGCCAGAGACGGGAGAGACTCTTCTGCAACTGCTGACGCCTCCGCTCGCCCAGTCCCTGATGATTTTTTCCGGACTGAAGATCGCGTTTGATCTGCTGTTGCTCAGGCACCTGTCCGAGTTTCGCAGTTCACCGTTGAAGCGCTCAGCGCTCCTGGTGACCGGCGTTCTTTCCCGATACTCGCTGGTCAGACTGCTGACCGGCGCGCTGGGCGGGATTCTAGTCCCCTGGCTGGCATTGGATTCCACAGTTCAATCCGGGGCGCTTTCCATTACGGGCTCATTCGGGCTGGCGCTGGGGGCCTGGGTGGGCTGTCTGCTGGGTGAAATGTTCGAACGCTACCTGTTCTTCGCGGCAGTCTCCGCTCCGCGAATGCCGGGAGGAGTCCGCCAATGAAACCGCTTTCCCCGTTACACCCACTCTCATCCCTGTTGCACCAACGCGATGGCCGTCTCACACGCGAACTCGTGCAGGAGCCGGGGGGCTTTGGACTGGGACAGGTTCCTTCCCGGTTCAAACCCGACTCCACAACCACCATGGTCTGCGGATTCTGCTCCACTGGCTGCGGTCTGAAAATCCACCTGCAGGATGGAGAAGCTGTCAACCTGACCCCACTGACCAGCTATCCGGTCAACCTGGGAATGGCCTGCCCGAAGGGGTGGGAAGCCCTGACCGTGCTGGATGCTCCGGACCGGGGGACGATGCCGCTGCTGCGAAACGGGAAAGGACACCTGGCCCCGGTGGACTGGCCGACCGCGCTGCAGACATTCACCACCCGGATGAAGGACATTCAGGCCAGACATGGCCTGCACTCCGTCGCGTTCCTCGGCACCGGACAGATGGCAAGTGAAGAACTCGCGTTTCTGGGAGCGCTGGCGAAATTCGGGATGGGCATGCTGCACGGGGATGGCAACACCCGGCAATGCATGGCCACCGCGGTCACTGCCTACAAGCAGAGTTTCGGCTTCGATGCCCCTCCCTATACCTATGCCGATTTCGAGGAATCGGACGCCCTCATCTTCATCGGCAGCAATCCGTGTCTGGCGCATCCCATCATGTGGGAACGGGTCATGCGAAACCGCCGCTCGCCGGAGATCATCGTCGTTGATCCCCGGATGACAGAAACCGCAATGGCGGCCACACAGCATCTGGCGATCAAACCCAAATCCGACCAATCATTGCTCTACGGAATCGCCCGTATTCTGATCGAACGTGGATGGGTGGATCAGAAATTCATCAATCGGTCCACGGAAGGCTTCGAGGAATTCGCTGCCAGCGTCCAGGCGTTTGATCTCCCGCGCGTCACCGCCGAGACCGGTCTGTCCGCGGACCAGATCCTGCAACTGGCCACAACGATCCATGAACGGGAACGGGTTTCGTTCTGGTGGACGATGGGTGTGAACCAGAGCCACCAGGGAACCCGTACCGCGCAGGCCATCATCAATCTGGCCCTGATGACCGGCAATATCGGACGCCCGGGCACGGGAGCGAACTCCATCACCGGACAGTGCAATGCCATGGGGTCCCGTTTGTTCAGTAACACCACCGGATTGCTGGGAGGACATGACTTTCTGAACTCCGCCCATCGTGAAAAGGTGGCACGGGTGCTGGAGATCGATGTCGCGCAGATTCCTTCGGAAAACAGCTGGGCTTATCACGAGATCATGGAAGGAATTCTGCGAGGAAAGATCAAGGGACTATGGGTGATCTGTACGAATACCGCCCACTCATGGATCAACCAGAACTCCGCGCGGGAGATTCTGGATCGGCTGGATTTTCTGGTGGTGCAGGACATGTATCACACCACGGAGACCGCCCAGCTTGCGGATCTGGTGCTGCCCGCTGCCGCCTGGGGTGAAAAGGAAGGGACCTTCATCAATTCCGAACGCCGGTTTGGCGTGCTTCGGAAAGTTCATCGGGCCCCCGGTCAGGCTCTCGCGGACTTCCACATTTTTCAGCTGATTGCCGATGCCTGGGGCTGTGGAAAAATGTTTTCCAGATGGTCCTCTCCGGCCGCCGTCTTTGAGATCCTGAAAAAGCTGACGCAAGGGATGCCGTGCGATCTCTCCGGGATGCGGGACTACCAGTGGATTGATGAACGGGGGGGAGTGCAATGGCCGTGTCCCGCGGGAACCGATCCACAGCCCGAGCGCCGGCTGTTCGAAGATGGCCGATTCTTTCACGCCAATCAGCGGGCCCGATTTCTGTTTGAAGAACCCCGTCCCCTGACGGAGAAACTGACGGCGAGCCATCCGTTCATTCTGCTGACCGGTCGCGGTTCAGCGTCCCAGTGGCACACTCAGACCCGCACCGGCAAGTCCGCTGTGCTTCGCAAACTCTCCCCCATGCAGCCGTTTGTCGAGATCAATCCCGTGGATGCCGGTCGGCTGGGGATCGCACACAACCAGTGGGTGATTGTGGAATCGCAGCGGGGCTGGATGCAGGCCATGGCGCTGATCACCCCTGCAGTCCAGCCGGGGCAGCTCTTTATCCCGATGCACTACGAAGACACGAACCGGCTGACGGATGCCGTATTCGACCCCTATTCCAAACAACCTTCCTACAAAAGCTGCGCGGTGAATGTGCGGCGCAGCGACCTGCCGGCTCCGACGGACAGGCAGGGAGCACATTCCTAGAGCAACTTGCGAATTGAGATTGAGTCACCTTCAGGAGAGAAAGAAAGCAGATGTCTACCTCCAACGGATTTACCGAAGCGCAGAAGTCGTATATGCAGGGGTTCGCCATGGGGACGGACGTCGCCCGCGCCGTGCGAGGGCTCCCGATCCTCTCCGGAAGTGGAGCAGGAAACGCCACCGCGATTCAGTTAGGACCGCTGGGAACCAGCGTCCAGCCTGCGGGAGATCTCCCGGCGGGGTCACTGGAAAAACAGGCTCAGGATCGTCAACTGGCGGCAGGCAAGAAACTGTCCGCCGAAGAGAACGCCAAGCGCAACAAGGATGCGCTCGGGATCTGGGACGAGATCAGGCAGGCAGCCCGGGAGAACGTGTTTCCCAAAGGAACCGATCTCTTTCTCTGGAAGTTTCACGGATTGTTCTATGTGACTCCGGCCCAGGACTCGTTCATGTGTCGACTGCGGCTTCCCGGGGGAGAGCTCAAAAGCTGGCAGCTGCGAGGGATCGCGGATCTCGCGTGGCGCTGTGGCGGCGGTTATCTCGATGCGACCACCCGCGCAAACCTGCAGATTCGTGAGATCCCCGCTGATCTGGGTTGCACGGTTCATGAAGGATTGTGTGATCTGGGGATCATCAACAAGGGATCCGGGGCGGATAACATTCGGAATGTCACTTCCAGCGCCACGTCCGGCTTCGATCCCGCGGAACTGATCGAAACCCTCCCGCTGGCCCGGGAGATGCACCACCATATTCTCAATCACCGCGAGCTGTACGGTCTGCCTCGCAAGTTCAATATCAGCTTCGAGGGAGGGGGAGCAATCGCCTCGCTGGAAGACACCAACGATATCGGTTTCCAGGCGGTCCGGGTGGAGGACATTCAGGCGTCCGACGATCTTCCGGCCGGCGTCTATTTTCGGCTGACGCTGGGGGGAATCACCGGTCATCAGGATTTCGCCCGCGACACGGGAGTGCTGGTCACTCCGGCGGAAGCTGTCGCGGTGGCACATGCGATCCTGCTGGTGTTTATTGAACATGGTGACCGCACCAGCCGCCACCGCGCGCGATTGAAGTACCTGCTGGATGAGTGGGGTTTCACTCGTTTTCTGGAGGCGGTTGAAGCCAAACTGGGACGAACGCTGCGCAGGGTCGCGACGGATCGCTACACGTTCCCCTCCCCGCCGGATCGCTGGGCACACGTGGGAGTTCATCCCCAGAAGCAACGCAACCGCCATTACATCGGTGTGGTCCTGCCAGTCGGCCGTCTGACCTGCAATCAGGCCCGGGAACTGGCCGGAATTGCGGATCGGTATGGGTCCGGAAAACTCCGGCTGACGGTCTGGCAGAACCTGATCATTCCCGACATCCGCACGGAAGATCTGCGCGGGGTGAAAGCCGCCATTGAAGCCACCGGTCTGGAATGGCAGGCCTCTTCCATTCGAGCCGGACTCGTCGCCTGCACCGGCAGCACCGGGTGCAAATTCGCCGCCGCCAATACCAAGGGACAGGCGATGATCCTCGCAGACTATCTGGAAGAACGCTTCGATCTGGACACGCCGATCAATATCCATCTGACCGGCTGCCCGCACAGTTGTGCCCAGCATTTCATCGGCGATATCGGCTTCAGGGGAGCGAAAGTCGAAGTCGGCGAAGAAATGGTGGATGGTTACGAAGTGGTGATCGGCGGGGGATATGCCGACAAACAGCAGATCGCCCGGCAACTCTTTCCCAAGGTTCCCTTCGATGACATTCCCTCGCTCGTGGAACGCCTGATCTCGTTCTATCTGAGCGAGCGCGCCGGGCCGGAAGGCTTCTCCGAATTCGTCAATCGGCAGGAACTGGATCGGCTTCGAGAAATCGCCGACCTGGCCCCGGTCCTTGTGAGCTGAACATTCCGCAGCGGGATTCCTGTTCCCTTTTCATCGACCATAGAGATCAAAATCACTGGAGTGACATCATGACTCTCATCCCCACATTGATTCCCGAATCGGCTCCCTTCAATGAAGAGCAGCGTGCCTGGCTGAACGGGTTTCTCGCCGGCTGGATCGGATTGCAGGAGGGAGCAAGTGCGAGCTGGACCGGTCCGGCACAAGGGACCAGTGAAATCACCCTCTCCGCACCCTCTCCTGCCGCCGCCGAGCCGGAAGAGTTTCCCTGGCATGATCCCGCTCTCCCGCTCGAAGAACGCCTCAAACTGTCAGCCGACAAGCCGCTGCCCCGGCGCCTGATGGCCGCGATGGCCCAGCTCAACTGCGGATCCTGTGGTTACGATTGTCAGCGGTACGCCGAAGCCATCAGTTCCGGAGCGGAAAAATGCCTGACCCTGTGTTCCCCCGGAGGAAAACCGACTTCTAAAGTTTTGAAAGACCTGGTTCGTCTGGAACTGGGTTCTCCCAGCGCTCCCCTCACCGCAACTCCGGCTCCAGCGACGCCCGGACAGTCGCCATGGTCTCGCAGCCATCCGTTTCCAGCTCGTATTCACTCGATTCGAAACCTCAACCAGGCCGGTTCTTCCAAGCAGACGTCCCACGTGGAAATCGATCTTTCCGGCAGCGAGTTGACCTATGAAGTCGGCGATGCGCTCGGCGTCTATCCCACAAACTGCCCGGAATTGGTCGAGCAGGTTCTGGCCGCGATCGACACCTCGACGGACTCGACATTCGAACTGGATGGGAAAGCGGTCCCGGTGGCAGAAGCGATCCGTCACCACTTCTGCCTGCGCGAGATTTCCGATGAACTGATCACCACGCTGGCGGACCGCTGCCCGGATGCGGAGCAGTCGGAAGCCGTGCGCAGGCTGCTGGACGATGCCGAAGCGATCGACGGTCATGATGTCCTCGACCTGCTTCAACAGTTCCCGTCAATCCGGTTGACATCCGATGAACTGCTGGGCGCACTGCCCCGCATGAAGCCCCGGCTGTACTCGATCAGCAGTTCGCAAAAGGCACATCCCGGACAGGTTCATCTGACCGTCGGACGCGTGGCCTGGAATTTTCGGGACCGCCAGCGCAAGGGGGTCGCGAGCACGATGTTCTCGGATCGGCTCGGGAATGCGGATCCAGTTCGTGTCTTCGTGCATCAGGCTCATGGGTTCTCCGTTCCCAAAAATCCGGAAAGCCCGATGATCATGATCGGACCGGGCACCGGGATCGCTCCGTTTCGAGCCTTTCTGCAGGAACGCCAGGTCACCGGGGCGAACGGCAGGAACTGGCTGTTCTTCGGAGACCAGCAGGCTGCGACCGATTTTCTCTATGAAGACGAACTGCAGACGCTCCTGGAGCAGCGGGTGCTCACTCGACTCGACGTGGCCTTCAGCCGTGATCAGGAAAACAAGATTTACGTGCAGGACCGGATGCTGGAGCAGGGAGCTGAATTCTGGTCATGGCTTCAGCAGGGGGCACATGTCTACGTGTGTGGAGACGCCAGACGCATGGCGGTGGATGTCGACAAGGCCTTGCGAAAAGTGATCGCCCAATTCGGCCGTCTGAGTGAGCAGCAGGCAGATGTGTTTGTGGCCGAGATGATCAAACAGAAACGCTATTGCCGTGACGTTTACTGATTACGATCTCCTGACGGCACGACCGGTCCGGCGATTGTGAGTTCGCGGCATCTCTTCACAAGTCGAGTTCACCTGTGAGAAACTTTCGTAGACAGAATCGGGCTGTCCGTTCTACATTTGGCAGATGTCTGGAGTTGTCTTCTTCAGGGCCCGCATCGCCACATCACGGAAGCCGCGGGATTCGTGTCTTGGCAGGGATGACGGAACGTGCTGAAAGACCGCACTTCGTTTGCAGAATTCCTGGTGGCCGGAATACTGACGGCCATCGTTCTGGCATTGATGGTGACGCGCTGGCAGACCCCCGGTGGAATCTGGCGGGACGAAGCGGCCTGTGTTCAGCTCTCGCTCATGCCCACGATCGGGGATCTCTGGAGAAACTTTGAGCATGAAGCCTTTCCGCCGACATTCCCATTGCTGATTCGCGGGTATCTCTCGGTGTTCGGGAGCAGTGATCTCGCGTTGAAATCGTTTGGGCTCGCGGTTTCCTGTCTGCTGGCCGGTTCGATCTGGCTGACTGCTGTCCTAGTCCGTTCGGCTCCTCCGTTACTGTCTCTCTCGCTGCTGGGTTTGAATTCCAGTGTGCTGGTCTGGGGAAGCGTGATCCGTGGTTATGGACTGGCCAGTGTGCTGATTCCCCTTTTCTATGCCAGTCTCTTCCGATACCGGGAGACCCCTGGAAAGCGGTGGGCTCTGGCGGCTGTCATCACGGGAGTTCTCAGCGTTCAGTGTGCAATTCAGAACTGGTTGCTGGTGTCTGCGGTCTGCTGTGCCTCGGCGCTGGCGTCCGGTCTCACCCGGCAGTATCGAACGGCATTCATTTCGCTCGTGATCGGCGGGCTCATTGGTTTGTCGGTCCTGCCGTATCTTCCGCAATACCTGAACGCGGACTGGCGGCATGTGGTCAAAGGCACAATGACGCTCAGGGATTACCTCGGGGCGTTGTTTTTTAATCTCGGCCAGCCGGCCGGTGTGATCGGCGTCAGCTGGATTGGATTACTGCTGGCATCGACCGTGATTGCAGGACTTGTCGCCTTGCGCCGACCTGACGTTCGATCTTCACTGCTGTTCGGGCTTTTTACCGGGGTGTTATCGCTGGCGGTGTCTCTCTCATTTTTCCTGTATATGAGCTACTCCGCCCGGGCCTGGCATTTCATTCCGCTGCTGACACTGCTGGCGTGCAACCTGGAAATGCTGCTGGCAAACAGCCTTTCCGGGAAGAGTTTTCGCTGGGGGCGCCTCCTGCTGGTGGGCCTGTTTCTCGCGGCCTTTTTGCGACCGACATGGCATCTGATTCAGAATCGCCTGACGAATCTTGATGAAATCGTCACCGTGCTGAAACGCCAGGCACATCGGGATGATCTTGTGGTCGCGTGCCCGTGGTACTACGGGGTCTCCATGCGCTGGTACTACGACGGTCCCTGTCGCTGGCTGTCCATGCCCATTATCGGGGACCAGCCGGTTCACCGTTATGATCTCGTTTTACAGAGAATGAAATCCCCGGACCCGCTGCAAGATCTGCAGGAGGAGATCGAACAGACACTCCGTGACGGGCATGACGTCTGGATTGTGGGGCACTTATTGAATGTTCCGGAGGATGGGCCGCGTCAATACGCTCCCGCGCCGGACCCGGTGGTGCAGTGGTCGGAAGACAACTATGTCGGGAGCTGGATGGAGCAGATGACCTGGTTTCTGGCGACTCATACCCAAAGCCAGCGCCTGGTCGAGGTGCCGGTCGAGGAACCAATCGCAGTGACAGAAAATCTGAATCTCTGGAGAATTCGGGGATGGAAGTGACCCTGGCGCAGGATGAGGTGGCCTTGTGTTCACTGTTTTTCGCCAAATGTTGGGATTTGGCTTCGTCAAACGATCGAAGTCCGTTGACCGTTACAACGTATGGCGGTAACTTCTTTTGCTCGACCCGGCGTTCGTATCAAGGATTTGCGAACCGTTTTGCCCGGGGTCATTGACCCGTTTCCAATATCTGACGGCTGATCATCCGATGGGACGTATTGAAAGAAGTCGCGAAATTGCACGTCGTCGTGCTCGCAAGGTGAAAATCCAGAAGCTGCGAGCTCGTTTCGCCGTGGCGAAAACCGATGCTGACAAAGCAGCTCTGGTGGAAAAACTGTACCGGGTCAGCCCGTTCGCTTCGTTTGAGCAATAACAGACTGGGTGCTGCATCGCCTCGGTCAGCCGGATTGCACGCCAATCAAGTTGACTGAGGACTGTTTTGTCAGGCGGCGTCTGACAATTTCCTCTGCGACGAAGCCAACTGACTCATTCAATTTGCCCCGTTTCCCCTCTCAGCAGGAGATTCCCTTGCTGGTGCGTTCTTTTGCTGCGCTCTGTCTTGTCGTGTGGGGAATGCTGGATCCGGGATCTGGATTATCGATGTCGGTCTCCGCTGCCGAACCCGTCTACGAACTGCGAATCTACAACTGCGAGCCAGGCAAGCTGTCTGCTCTGAACGAGCGGTTTCGCAACCACACTTTGAAGCTGTTCGAGCGGCACGGCATGAAGAATGTCGCCTACTTTGTCCCGACAGAAGGGGCAGAAGCCGACTCTCAGCTGATTTACCTGCTGGAACATGCCAGCCGCGAGGCGGCAGAGGCCTCATGGAAGGGGTTTCGCAATGATCCCGAATGGAAGCAGGTTGCTGCAGAGAGTCAGCAGGCGCACGGGAAAATTCTCTCTTCCGCTCCCACGTCCATTTTTCTGACAAGGACGGATTATTCGCCAGAAGTCCGCCGACCTGCCGCGGGAAAAACCTATGAACTGCGGACCTACATCGCAGCAGACGGAAAGCTCGATGCGCTGAACGCCCGCTTCCGGGATCACACCGTCTCCCTGTTCAAGAAGCATGGCATGACGTCATATGGCTACTGGACACCGTCGGAGGCTCCTGCCTCGCAGAACACTCTCATCTATCTGCTGGAGCATGACTCCCGCGACTCGGCGGAAGCGGGATTCACCGCGTTTCGTGCGGATCCGGACTGGATTGCCGCCAAATCAAAATCGGAAGCGAATGGAGCATTGACCGCACAGAAGCCCACTTCCCAGTTCCTGAAACTGGTGCCCTATTCCCCACAGGAATAGACTCAGTACTTCCCAGTTTGCCGGCGAAGAGTGGCGAGGGGGGTAGGGATCAGGATTCACAGGATTCAGGGGGGAGAAAAGACCGGGAAAGTCCTGCATTTCCGATCCACTTTCACCCTCGGTGGGACAAACTGGGAAATACTGAGACTGGTCCCAACGATTTCACCAGATCACTGAGTCCACACAACAGTACAGATTCTGTTTCCAGAGTTCCCGGAACTTCGATTGCATGGGGGGCAGATGGAACTGGAATTCTTGACGTCGGGCGACTCTTGAATTCATGATGTTTCCATGATGTTTCCTTGTTCGAGGGAATGAAGTCCGTGGCCGACGAGACCCCAGCGATTCCGCCTGATCAGTCCAACACTCTCTCTTCTGCTGAGATCCCCCCGACAGAGCCAGCGGCGGATGACGAACTTCCCCAGTACGAGGAGTTGACTCCGGAGTACCTGGAGGATGAGTGCCTGCGCGGCGATGTCATGCTGCGGTGGGCCACGATCCTGCTGGGAACACTGCTGGGTTGGATGGTGATTACGGACACTCCTGTTCTGGTGTCGATCCGCACCGGCGAGTACCTGTTCTCCCATGGCATTCTTCCGCCACGTGTCGATGTCTTCTCCGCGACGGCCGCAGGGCGTCCCTGGGTGAATCCCGGCTGGCTGACCGATCTGGTCATGGCCGCCGTCCATGGTCTGCTGGGAATGCCTGGCCTGACCGTGCTCTGTGCCGTGACCGTGGGATTGACAATGTGGTCGCTGTCCCGGGCCGTCTGGCCGAACGTGACCACCTGGTGGGGATCGACCTGCAGTCTGCTCGCCCTGGTGGCCTGCTTTCCGTTGTTTCAACCCGGCGGAGCGACGATCACGCTGCTGGGACTGGGGCTGCTTGCCTGGAACCTGAGCCGTGGCCAGATCGCGCCGACGTCGCGCGCATCCAGACTGCTCATCCCACTGATGATTCTCTGGGGAAATCTCGATTCCAACAGCTGGATTGGATTGGCTGTCCTGCTGCTGTTTCTGGTTGGGGAGTGTTTTTCCGGTGGAACAAAGACGACGGCCGGTCGCGCCCGTTTGAGAGATCAGGGAATCGCATTGCTTGCCGGACTGCTGGTTTCTCCCTGGCCGTTTCAAGCCTTGTTCCAATTCAGAAACAGTCTGCTGGCCCAGGAGCAGGTTCTCGCCTATCAGGGGCTCCGGGATTTTTTTCCCCGGCTGGATCTGACCCTGCTTCAGCCTGAGTTCTGGAAAACGCTGGATTTCTTCTCCTTCGCTGGACTGTCATTGCTGGCGATCTCAGGGCTGACGCTGCTGCTGAATGGAAAGAAAACCCATCCCGGCTGGGCATTGAGCTGGCTGGGAATCAATCTGCTCGGGCTGGTCTGGGGAGAAGGGTTCTGTCTGGCAGCGGTCTGGAATGCCGTCGTCGCGACACTCAACGGCACAGACTGGTGCCGACGACTGTTCAAGATGAACTTCGACGTCACTCGCTGGAATGTGCTCTGGTCCCGCTTTGGTCGGGCCGGTCACGTTTTGACACTCTCTCTGATCGCGTACGTCGCCATTAATGGGGCATTGATGGGGGCGCAAGGGCGCCGCATTGGATTCGGGCTCGATCCTCGCTGGGGTCAGCGAATCGACAGCCTGAAAACGGAGATCCTCCCGGCAGCATCATCGAACCGGATCCTGCCGACGACTCCTGCTCAGGGAGACCTGCTGATCTGGCTGGGACAGAAGCCGTTTGTGGACAGTCGATTTCCACTGTATCGACGGGGGGGCGAAGATCTGCTCGCTTTGCACCGGGCGCTCCGCACGGAACTGTTTCTCCCCCCTGCTGAAGGAAACGAAACGCCGGCGGAACCCGCCTGGAAAGCGGTTCTCGCTCACTATCAGATCAACGATCTGTTCGTGCGGCTCTGGGGACCACGTCCCCCCTATCTTCCGTTCTTTCGGGTGGATGCCAATCCGGACTGGGAACTGACGGCACTCGGCAGTGCCGGAGCCCTGCTGACCCGGTCTGATCTGGACTCACCAGAATTGAAAGCTCACTTGCAGGCTCACGAAATTTCGGATTTCGCTCGCCTGGCGTTTCGTCCGGAATCCGGCATCGAACCTGACACCCTTGAGGCGACCTGGCCGTTGCCGGTTTCCAGTTACAACAGCTGGCTCGTCCAACCCCTGGAGCTGGCTCCCCCTGCCGCAGAACTGGCTGGACATTATCTGGCGCTGCTCACGGAATCCGGGCGGACTCTAACGCACGAACAGGCCGCCGGACTGGGGTATCTCACGTTGCGGGCCTCCCGTCGAGGACTGATCGAGAATCCCAATCATCCGTTGCCATACCGGATGCTCGGGAAGGGCTGTCAGATTCTCACTCACCTGGAGCAGCAGCGAACGGGCAACGCCGGTGTGCGACTTCCGATGGATTTCTATGAAACTCAGGTTCTGTCGTCGGCCTACTCGGCTGTGATTGCGGGACAAGAGAACCCGGGAGATCTGCTGGAGTTGTTTCAGATCCAGATGGCCCGGCGCAATCTGGACGGAGCGCTGGACTCTCTGAACCGTTACAACCTGGCAATGGAACGTCGCCCGCACCTGTCCGTCGCACCGGAAATGCGGACGGAGCTGAACGAAGTCAGCGGGAAGCTGAAGCTCTCGATTCAGGAGGTCACGGATCAGGTGAATGACGCGAACTCGGCATCCCGCCCGCTCATGGAACAGGCGGCGATCGCAATGGGAGGCGGTTGTCCCCGGCTGGCCTTGAGTCTGCTGGAGAAGGACCGGACACGACTTTCGGCGGAGCCGGAACTTCAGCTGTTCTATGCGACGCTGCTGCTGCAGTGTGGTCGGGTGGAAAATGCGATGGAGCAGGTGGAAGGACTCGGAGCCCAGTTGAATGGTCCGCAGGCATCCGCTGTTCCGCCAATGTTCAAGAGTCAGTGGCGATCGATCGCGAAGACCGTGCATCTGGCGGCGAACCATCTGACCGAGTATGTCAAACTCTCCTCTGAAGAAGAGGAACAGTTTTGGGTTTCGGCCATTCAGCCATTGCTGCAGATGCCGTTTGCGGCAATGCAGTTTCCGCTGCAGATGGAACTCTGGCCCGCCTACGTCTCTGCGGTGACTGCCGAGTCTGCCATCCAGCTGCCGGAAATGTGGGGGCAGGTCCAATACTCCCTCGTTCGGGCCGAACTCGAACGGGGAGCACTTGCTGATGCCCGCGACCGGCTCCAGCGGTTGTTTCTCCGGGTGCCACGGTTTTCACTTCGCAGCGTGGCGGCGATGTACCTGTCAGCACTCACCGGAGAAGCGGTCTCACTGCCGGACAAACCGGCGGAAGTCCCTGAATGGATCAGAAACTTCGATTCACGGTCCCAGCCGCAGGCCCCGCCGGATGTGACACCGGCGCCGGAATCGGATGAAAAATCGGAAGACAAACCCAAACCAGAGGATCAGGCAGAGACCATGGCTCCGCCCGCTGACGACATGCCGTAATCCATTCTCTTCCAGGCAGGATGTTCTGAACGGGAATGTTTTCGCCCATGTCACTTTCTCTCCAGGCATCCGAGTCGTCTCAACATCTCCAGACGAAAACCGGCATCACTCCACGGCGTCCCGGGCTGATCGCGGCACTGCTGTTCGGGGCCGGGATTGCTGCAGATCGTGCCCTCTCCATTCCGCTGACTGTCTGGTTTTGTCTGGCGGCAGGTTGTCTGGCCGGCCTGATCCTTTTCTGCATCTGGAAGCGTGCGGTCTCCGTCTCGACGCTCTGCCTGTTCGGCTTGATCTGTTGCACCGGTGGGCTGCGTCACCATTCCAGCTGGGACATTTCCTCCCCGCGCGACCTGACGAATGAGTGCTCTGAAGCTCCGTTGACCGTGGCCGTCCGTGGCCGGATCATCCGCACGATCGAAATTCAGGATCGCCGTGTCGATGCCCGGATTCCTCCATGGCTGGAAGTGGACCGGTCTGTGGGGCACCTGGAACTGGAATCGATCCAGACCGGGACGGGGTTTGTTCCGTGTACCGGTCGGGTGCGACTGGACGTGACCGGCCACCTGGTCGGAATTTCGGTTGGAGACCGGGTCGAAGTCCTCGGACAGATGTCCCGCCCCGGTCCACCACGTAACCCGGGAGAAGTTCCCTTCTCGCAGACACTGAAACGGCAGGGAGCCCATGCGATGTTACGAGTGTCTCACCCGGCGGCCGTGCGCTCGCTGGGGAGAACTCAGAATCTCTACTGGATGCTGGCTCGCGGACGGGAGGAAATCCGGCAGGAATGCCGGCGCCTGATGAGTGCGGAACTTCCTCCCCCGCTGAGCGGACTGGCGAGTTCCCTGCTGATTGGAGATCGCAGCCGTTTGACTGACGAACTGAAAGATCAGTTCGCCGAGACCGGGATGATGCATCTGATCGCCATCTCCGGGATCAACGTCGGGATCCTGCTCGGAATGGTCTATCTGATCGGGCGGTTTCTGAATGTCCCTTTTCGGCAACTGGCCTGGGTGATGATCGGAATTGCGTTTCTGTTTACCTGGATCACTGACCAGCAGCCGTCCGTTGTCCGTGCGGGGTTGCTGGCGGCGATGGGGCTGCTCGCCGGGCTGGCCAATCGGCAGGGGGATCGCTGGAACCTGCTGGGAAGTTGTGCGCTGATTCTGCTCGTCTGGAATCCCGCCGACCTGTTCGATATCGGGGCGCAGTTGTCGTTTCTGGCCGTCGCCGCCATCTTCTGGAGCACAGGATTTCCCTTACGGCAGTTTCTCACCGGAACAGACCCGGTTCCGGTGGAACGCGGCCATTTCGGAACAGGGATGGTCAATCAAGGATGGAACTTCGCTCAAGCATATTTTGTCACCTGTACGATCTGGCTGGCGACGGTTCCCCTGACGATTGCGACGTTTCATCTGCTGCCCCCCATCGGTCTGCTGATGGACCTGCTGCTTGTTCCCGTGGCGACAGTGGTGCTGGCGATCGGCTATCTGTTTCTCACGGTCGGACTGCTTTCCCCCTGGCTGGGAAGCTGGATCGCGATCCCGTTTCACTGGGGATTGTTCTTCGTGCAGAATGGAATCGCCTGGGGACGAGAGGTTCCGTTCGGGCATTTGTATGTGCCGGCCATCCCGCTCTGGTGGTTGACGGTCTTTTATCTGCTGCTGGCCTGGAACTGGCTTCGAGTCGACAAACGGCCGAGACTCTCCCCGACCGCTTCACCAGGGATCCAGGTCAACCGCTCGATCACCCGCTGTGGCGGAGTGTGGCTGATGCTGATCTGGATTGTCAGCGGATTACTGCTTCCGTTGATCCCGAAGGGAGAGCAACCGTTCCGTTGCACGTTTCTCTCTGTCGGACACGGGCTGGCCTGCGTTATGGAACTCCCGAATCGAGAGGCGATTCTCTACGACGTCGGAACGCTGGGAGACGGCCGCCGGGCGCAGCGGGCTGTCGAGCGCCTGCTCTGGGAACGGGGAGTCCGTGTGATCGACACACTCATCGTGTCACATGCCGACCACGATCATTTCAGTGGAATGTTCGGATTACTGGAACGGTTTCCGGTCAGGCAACTGCTCATTTCCACTCCGACCGCCCGTTCCGATCAGTCCGGAGTCCTCGATCTGATGTCGCTGGCAAGCCGTCAGGGAGTCTCACTTCGGATTGTTGAACAGTCAGACGAACTGGTCAGTGGAGATGTTCGGATCGCGGTCCTGCAGCCTTCGGCGGATGGGATCCTGTCACCAGATTCGAGCCGAAGTGATAACGAGCAGAGTCTTGTGTTAAGGGTTGATTATGCCGGGCGACGGGTGCTGCTGACAGGAGATCTTGAACGGCAGGGGTTGCGAGACCTGCTGTCCCGGTCCGACCTGCAGGCAGATCTTCTCCTCGCTCCACATCACGGGGGGCGGGATGCGAGTCTTCCCGCATTGTATCAGGCGGTGAGACCGAACTGGGTCGTCGTGAGTGCCGGACGCGGTTCCGTTTCTCCGGAACTGGCAGGGAATTTCCCGGCCGAGCTGTTGAATACCGCGACTGCAGGAGCGATTCTGTTTGAAATTCACCCGGATGGTCTGGTCCGTTGCCAGCCGTTTCACCAATCTCTTGAACACGGTTTGCTTCCCCCCTGACCCATCGGGTAATCTGATCATGGAACGGGCAAATTTTCCGAAACTCTTGTACAGGGTTCGGGGTTGAAACACTGGCGGGGTTGATTGGACCGGCCGCGCCGCTGGTCGAATGGATCGGAGTTTTGTGGTTACGGGAGCTGTTGCCTCATCTTCCGCCTATTTGCGTGATCCCGATGTGCAGTTGATGCTGCGCGTCCGGGAGGAGGATCAGGGTGCGTTCACTCAGCTGGTCGCAAAGTATCAGGATCGCATGATTGCGGTGTTTGCGAACATGTTTCGGGACAATGCCCTGGCGGAAGATCTCGCTCAGGAAGTCTTTCTGAGAGTGTACCGGGCACGGCATGGATATGAGCCCACTGCCAAATTTTCGACCTGGCTGTTTCAGATCGCAAACAACCTTGCGAGTAATTCGCGTCGAACCAAAGGGCGAAAAAAAGAAGTCCAGTTCACGGTGAACTCGTCAGGATCGCAGCCGGTGCCTGCCGGAGAACAGATGCTGCCGGACAAATCGGCGCTGATGCCGACACGTCAGGCGGATGTGGAAGAGTTGCGGGAACGGGTGATGGAAGCGCTGGAGACGTTAAACGAACGGCAACGCCTCGCCATTCTGCTGCACAAGTTTGAAGACATGGGCTATGCCGAAATCGCGGACGTGATGGAACTGACTCCTCAGGCCGTGAAGTCGCTGCTCGCCCGGGCGCGAGACCAGCTCAGGATTGTCCTGGAGCATTACGTTACCTGACGGACTGAGGTTTCCAAAGCAGGGTCCAAAGCAGGGATGGTCGGAATAATTCGTCGGGATTTTTCGAAACAAGACTCACGAAGTTTGATCACGTCATGGCGAAGCTGACGCGTCTCAGTCAGGATGATCGCGAGAATCTGGCAGCCTATCTCGACGGCGAGCTGGATGAAAACGGTACGCGCCGGATTGAGTCGCTGCTGACCGTCAGTGAAGTGGCCAGAAATGATGTCGACGTTCTCGCTCGAACGTATGACATGCTGGAGTTGCTGCCCCGTCCAAAGGTGACCGCCGACTTCACGGAACGGACGCTCGTCACCGCCCGCCAGAAAGAACATCGTCAGCCCATCACGGAGCAGGCCTGGTTTCGGGCCGCCCAACGGGGAGCCTTGCTGGCCGGATGGGGGATTGTGATCCTGGTCACCGCGACAGCGGGTTATCTGTTGTCGAACCGGGCGATTCCGCGCGAAGAAGATCTGCTTCTCCAGCAACTCCCTGTCATCCAGAATATGGATGTCTATCTGGAAACCGGCAACATCGAATTCCTGCGGGATTTGGCTGCCCAGAAACCGCTGCTGGAAGAATTAGAACGGAGTCACCCCCGATGAACGCCGGGACGACACGTCTGATCCTGGTGGGGCTGGTTCTGCTGGCCGTCATCATGGCTCCCTTTCTGGCTCAGGGAGATCAGGAATCACAACGCATCATCGCCCGGAATGCCCAGGTCATCGCCGGCATGTCGGTGTCCCAGCGGGAACGCCTGAATCAGAATTTCCGGGATTACCTGAGCCTGTCCCCTGCAGAACGGGAAAAGCTCCAGGCGTATCATCACCAGATTGAGCAGGACCGGATTTCAAACCATGGAGAACTGGCCAACGCCCTCAAAATCTATGATGGCTGGTTGAAATCGTTGAATCCCCATCAGCGTGATCAACTGCAGAAGACGACAGACAGCCCGGCGCGACTCTCGCTGGTTCGTGACTTCCTCAATCGTCAGCGGGAAGAAACCGGCCGGCGCCTGATGCCGTTGCCGATGTTTCCACGGGGGCGCGGTGAACGACCATTTGACGTTCTTCCTCCAATGGACGATGCCACCCGATTGGCGATCTTCACAAAACTGGAATCGCTGGCGTCGAACCGACTCACTGACGTCCAGATGGAAGAGGTCACCGCATTGCAGGGGATTCGACGGGAGATTCGCCTGTTGCAGCTCCTCAAAGAGAAAGGTCCCGGCGATACGACGATCCCGCTGCTGGATCAATTGCCGGGTGAACTGATCCAGGTCACCCAGGAAATCCGTGATCTGACACAGGATCAAAAACTGCTGGACTTTCTCAATAACGGCCCGTCATACGATTCCCCCGAGGGACGCAAGACGGAAAACCCAGGTGCCCATCGACTGGCCATTCTGCTTCGGCAGGCGATGACTGTCGAACTGATCCGTCTGCGACAGGCGACTGAAGAAGCCGTCGACGAAGCGCGACTCCGTGAGTTCCTCGAGTCACTTCCGGACGAAGACCAGAAAGAATTGCTGAGCCTGGATGCTCTCGATTTTTACACCGACCTGAAAAAACAATACCTTGACCGACCGCAATCCCGGGAAACGCTGTCTCTTCCACAGTTCCGGGAAGTCAACGATCTGTTTGTCGATCGGAACGCGTTCCGCCGCCAGTTTGGTGGAGATCGCTCCGGCGGCGCACGCCCCACCCGACGACCGGATGGACGCGATCCGATGAATGAAGGATTCGATTCCGGACGTCCTCCCGGACCTCCCCCTTTTGATCGTGGTTCGCGACCGGAGTTTCCGTCCCCGCGCTTCGGTTCGCCAAATCAGCCGCCGGAAGCACCGTCGCGCTGATGCCCCCGGTTGATGCTCCCGTCTGACCGCGACGATTGACTCAGACCCGATCCGTACGATCACCGGAGGGAGGAATCGCGGACGCGGGCGTCTGAATTTCTTTGTCGACACACCACTCGTCCGCTGGATCAAATTTCGGAAAGACGATATTCAGAATCGACATCGGTCCAACGCCACGATGCCGGACACCGGGGGGAATCAGAATGCAGAGGCCGGAACGGACGGGGACAAACTCTCCGTCCAATTCCAGTCCCGCGTCCGGCCCGCAATCCAGGATGTAATAGATTTCGGTGAGAATTTTGTGATAGTGAGTTTCGGCATCCTGCGTGATTTCTGTCCGGTGGATGGTCGCTGGAAAATCCACCCGATCGGCAAACGCCCGCCGCGCTGTCCCACACGGGCAACTGACTCCGGGAAGGGTTTCGAAGTCAACGATTTCGTAACGACGAGTCGAGGGAGCCGGTTCAGTCATGGCGATTTTTTCAATTCTGCAAAAAACAGGAAAACACCAGAGTCACGGCGTGCAGATGGTCTTCTCATCTGGGATTCTCATCGGTCCGATTTCCGGATGTCGTCCTCGTGATGTAAAAGAACGTCAATGACAGTGGTTCATCAGTCGATCTTCGCACTGCCCATTCCCGGGGTGGAGTGACAATCGATGGCGAACGGGAACAATTCAAACGGGAACAATGCACCAGCAGGGTTTCGTCGATCGGGAGAGTGGAATGGCTCTTCCGATTTCAAGAGAACGTCAGACAGCGGGAATTGTCATCTGCCGTCTTGAACATTCACCGCGTATTGTATAACAAAGTAAGCATGAGCTCAGCAGAGACGGACAGCGCGACGTTCTGGGATCAACTCGGTCCGCACCGGCGAATGCTGGAACTGTTCTCGCACTTACCTGACACCTGTGTCTCGGTGAAGGATCGGCAGGGACGTATCGTCTGGGCAAACGATTCGGAAGCTGCGTTTCACGGAATCCGGCAGACAGAGCGTCTCGTGGGGATGACCGATTTCGATCTCTACGAGCAACGTCTGGCCGAGCAGTACGCAGCGGATGATCAGCGTATCATGCAGACGAAGGCGGCATCATGGAATCAGGTCTGGCTTCTTTCCGATCATTTTCAGAGATTGCACTGGTTCGTCTGCAGCAAGGTTCCGATTTACGACGACGCCAGCGACGCCAGCGGAATCGCGATCGTGATGCGGCAACTGGCACAGGCGAAGCCGTTGATCAGTGCCTATCAGGGAATGGAAGTCGTTTTGTCAGCAGTGGTGAATCGGCACCCTGAACCCATCCGCATTCACGAACTGGCCGACCTGGTGCATCTGTCGCACAGCCAGTTCGATCGGCGATTCAAGGAACTGTTTCATCAAACTCCGCAGCAGTATATCCTTCAGGTCCGGTTGAACGCGGCGTGCCATGCACTCTGCCATACCGACGATTCGATTGCAGAGATCTCCGTCCGGACCGGGTTTGCCGATCAAAGCCATTTCACCCGACAGTTTCGTAAAGCCCTGAAAATGACGCCGCTGGAATACCGTCGACGTTACCGGCCAAGCGGGTAACAGAAACCGTTTTTCGATCTTCATTCTTCAACAGCGATTCCCCTGCCTGAGTGGGCAGAGCCCAACGTGTCGTGTTTCCGTCAATGTCCCAAATCGGACAGCGTCGGAACGGTCTGCATCTCCCCATTTCCTTTTCTGCTGGTTCCGCCTTGTGAGCTGGAAACTTTCCCTACATTCGATCAGCTATTCCGGGTCCTGGCCCGGGCAGTTGCGTCTTGATGTTCCCGGCTTTCTGAAGAAGGCCCGGCAGCTGGGATTTGATTCCGTCATGCTGATGGCGAAACGACCACATCTCTCGCCGGTCGATTTCTCTCCGGCTCAACGCCAGGAACTCAGACTGCGAGTGGATGATCTGGGACTTGAAGTCGACTGCCTGGCTGGATACACCAACTTTTGCGTGTCGGACGAACAGCTCAAACTTCCGCATCGTGAACTGCAACTGATGTATCTGACCGATCTGGCGCGGCTTGCCAGCGAACTGGGGACCTCCATGATCCGGGTCTTTACCGGACAGCCTGATCCGCAGCGATCTTTCGAAGAGAACTGGAATTCCTGTGTCAAATCCCTGCAGGAAGCCAGCCGGCGCGTGGCCGACTACGGTGTCACTCTGGGAATTCAGAATTATCACGATCTGGCGATCAGCGCGCACAGCCTGCGCCGACTGCTGCAGGAGATCGACGCCCCCAACTGTCGGGCGATGTTCGATGCCTGGGCTCCCACAATGAGGGGAGAAGATCTTGCGGAGTCCGTGAAGACCATCGCTCCCTATCTCATTCACACGACCGTCGCTGATTACGCGCAGCGTCCTCACCAGTCCTACGTTCCCTGTGTGCCACCGCTCGTTGACACGGTTCGTGACGAAAAGATTCAGGCGGTTCAGGTCGGGACCGGAATCGTCGACTATCAGACGTTTCTAAAAGCCCTCGCACAGTCAGGTTATACCGGCACTATTGCCTATGAAATGTGTACTCCACTCTCCGGCGGAGGTGGAGAATCAAACCTTGATCAGCACGCAAAACTCTTTCTCTCATACATGTCCCGGCACTCCTTCAGGAAGTAACATTCCCCGCAGCGTTCCCTGCCCGGTGTCGTTTTCTGCCCGGTGTCGTTTTCTGTCACGTTCGCTGTATTGCAGACTTCCTCTCGTTGCTGCCCTGATTCCCAGACCGTGTTGAATGTCCGTATCGACGGATGAAACACCGTTTGACGGTCGGCGGGAAGCGGGTCCGGCTTACTGGCAGCACGGGCAGACTTCCGGAATCAGCAGCTGAAGCGTCGCGGAATAGCTGGTGGAATCATAACCCTCTCCTTTTTCGTCCGCCTGCTTGAGATGGCTGACGATGAGATAGCGGTTCCCGGTTTTCGGAGTGAAGCTCGCTTCACCTGCGGCGTCGGTCAGGCGTTCATAGGTTTCATCGAAACCCTCTTTGAGAGTCGTTCCCTGCGGAATGAAGGAGACCTTCGTTTCGGGAAGCGGCTGTCCCTGAAAGACCAGCTTCACCTGAATCGGCATCCCCGGTCCGGTGAACAGAACCGGATGCGACATCGGAACAAGTTCGAGTGGATGCCCCAGCGGCACTTTCCAACTGTCGCCGACATTCTTCAACTGATCGAGTTGAACACCGGCCAGAAAGTAGGTCTTGGCGCTCTTCAGTGATCGGGTTGGCGCACCGTGGCGAACAACCCGGTCATAGGTATGGGCAACTCCATATGTTCCGGCAAAGGGAGCGACAAACTTTCCGGTCCAGTATCCCTCATTCGGGGCATATCCGACATCATTCAGTTGCGGCAGCATGTCGAACGGAATGCCATTCGGCATCGTGACGTTCAGGGTGCAGCCTTCCAGCTGGACTTTGCTGGCCAGCTTAAAATCCCGGTGATCATTTCCGTGATTCCCCAGCTTCAGGTCGATCCAGGTCGCGTCCCCTGTGCGGATGACACTGGTGTTGGTCTCCACCCAGGTGTCATGAGCCGCGAGCGGAGCGACACAAACGGAGAAGATCAGACCAATGGATGCGACCAGTTTCCGCATTCGAAACACTCCCGGTGAGCTGGCGAAGTCAGGTTCCTGTCGTCACCTGACTTCGCGACGGAATTGAAATGTCTGGACGGTTTACGTTTTCGGGATGATCTGAAGCTGGATCGACACTTCTCCCAGGGAAACGGCTTTCGCATCCACAGTCAGGCCGGTCTGACGCTCAAGATCGTCAGCACGAGTCTCGGCGAGAATCGTTCCCTGCCAGGTCTGAATGGCCAAATCGGCGAGATCACCGGAATCGGCCGCAGACCAGCGAACGCTGATCCGCTGGTTTTCTTCCAGACTGGCGTCTTTTCGCAGCTGCTGGATCTGACGGATCAGATCGCGGGCCATTCCTTCCTGGATCAGGTCCGGAGTCAATTTCGTTGACAAAGCAATCTGGATCCCGGCGTCATCGGCACTGGCCCAGTCACTCGCCTGTTGAACGCTCACCATCACGTCTTCCGGAGAAAGAGCAACCTCGTTCCCTTCCAGCGTCAATGTGACCGAGTTTCCGGAACGCAACGGAGTCAGCAGCGTCCCGTCGACGGTTGCCAGTCCGTTCTTGATGACATTGAGCAGCTTTCCATATTTCGGTCCCAGGGTCTTCAAGTTCGGTTTATAGACATAGCTGACGAGTTCATCGAGATGTTCGGCTCGTGTCACCTGTTTCACATTCAGCTCATCCGCGATGATCTCGGCATACTGCTCGAGTGCGGCGGCCTGTCGCGGATCGTTTGTCGCGAAACGGAGTTCTGCCAGCGGCTGCCGCACCCGAAGTTCCGCGGATTCCCGCAGACGGTGCGCCATTCTCACGAGAGTCTGCACCTGGTGCGTTTTCCAGTTGAGATCCCGATCCAGCTTTGTTTCATCCAATGTCGGATAGTCACACAGGTGAACCGAAATGGGCAATTTCGAACTGTGCGATTCACCAGTCTGCAGACCAGCGAGATTGCGGTACATCCGTTCGGTGAGGAACGGAATACAGGGAGCCAGCAGCTTCGTGACGGTCAGCAGCACTTCATACAGTGTCTGATAGGCCGCGAGTTTCTCTTCGTCCCAGGTCGCTTGAACAGCGGGTTTTCCTTGCGCGGGAGTGAATCGTCCCTCCCGATTCGTGACGAGTCCGGCTTCTTCCAGTTGACGCAGTCCCCGATGCAGATCGGCTGGATGCAGGCGCTGACCATCCTTGTATCGACTCAGGCGAACCAGCAGTTCGTCGACGGTGAATGAACTTTCATCCGCGAAGACTTCACGCAGCAGCGTGGTTTTCTCCCGGTTCAATCCCTGCTTTTTCGAGGAAAGATAGGAACGGAACACCACTTCGGCCGTGGCGAGCGCCTGACCGGGTTCCAGCGAAGTGACTGCGGCAGTGGTCTCTTCTTCACGGGCTTTCCAGAACCGGCGGCGGTTCCGTCGGATGTACCAGTTGGACAGGTCATCAATGAACTCAGTGGCCGAGGCCATCAGTCCGCCGACGTTGATCGATTCGAAGGAATCATGCGCCGTCTGAACCAGTTCCTGCAGCCGGGACAGAATCCACCGGTCGATTTCCGGGCGTTTCTTTACCGGAACCTGCGGCAGATTCGGGTCGAATCCGTCCAGGATGGCGTAATTCACGAAGAACGCATAGCTGTTCCAGAGTGGAATCAACGCCTGACGCCGGACATCATCGGCCGGCTTGCTCGTCACCTGACAGGTGGTCAATCCTTCCTTCGTCTGGCTGATGGGGCCGTCGACCGTTTCGAGTGTGACCGGCACGTGGGCATGTCGCGTTCCGAAACGGAGATCGACCGCCGGGTTCTGTCCCAGGTACAGCCAGCGCAGCGTATCGACGCCGAGTTGTTCGGCCGCTTCTTCAAACCAGATGGCGGTGCCGTCCGATTTGTGCATCGGCTTCCCTTCCTCGTTCATGACGAGGCGATGGCCCAGCAGATTCTTGAACGGCTTCTTCTCTTCCGGATCGCTGGTCTCGTCATAGCGCATCATCGTGGCGAGCGAGAGGAGCGAGTAGAACCAGTTCCGGAACTGGCCGGGGAAGCACTCCGTCACGAAGTCGGCCGGGAACCACTTGGCCCATTCTTCGCGATTCGAGTTGTACATCATCGTCGAAAACGGCACGATCCCGGCGTCGAGCCAGGGATTGCCGACATCTTCGATCCGCTCCAGCAGCTGACCGGATTTCTTGCTGCGGATCTTGATGACATCGATCCACGGACGGTGTGGCGTGTGCCCTTCGAACTGATCCCACCCTGCGCCGCCGTCGAGTGCCCGTTCCTTGAGTTCGGCCAGTGAGCCGATGACTTCGAAGTCGGTCGGATCGTTCGGGTTGATCCAGATCGGCAGCGCGAGTCCCCAGAATCGCTTCTTGGAGATCATCCAGTCCCGCATCGTCGTGAGCCATTCCAGCTCACGATCCTGTCCCTGAATGGAGTCCGGCACCCAGTTGATGCACCTGGTGACCTCCTTGATTTCATCCCGCCAGTCCATGTTGATGAACCATTCATCCACGAGACGGAAAACCAGTTCATCTCCGGTGCGCCAGCAGAAGGGATAGATGTGCGGGTAGGTCTCGACGGAGACCAGCATCTCCTGGCTTTTCAATTTCTCCAGAACGAGATCGACCGTCGCCGGGTCCGTTGCTTCTTTCCCGGTGAACTCTCCGAAGCCGTCCAGATAGCGACCATCTTCGCCCAGTGGAGCGATGATCGGAAGACCGAGTTCGACCCCCATCTTATGATCCACGTCCCCGCAGCCGGGGGCGATGTGGACGATGCCGGTTCCTTCTCCGGCGACGACGTTCGCATTCCCTTTGAAGTCACGCCCGCCGTCAATGACACGGTGTGACTGAGCCCCGGAGAGTCCGCGATCATCCGGTTTTCGCTGTGCTTCCAGATCATCAAATGGACCGGCATACCGCCAGCCGATCATCTCGGCCCCTTTGACGATGCCGACTTCTTCAAAGCCTCCCTGTTCCTTGAAGATCTGTCCCAGTGATTTGAGTTTGCCGACCCCTTCCGGCCAGTTCCATTCCGGTCGCCCGAAGCCTTCTTTGAATTCCTTCTCGAGCCGTTTGAAGTTCAGGTTCTCTTTGGCGAAGTAATACACCGCGCCGTCTTTGTTCGCCTTGATCTTCAGATAGTCGAGATCAGGGTTGATCGCCGCCGCGACGTTGGAAGTCAGTGTCCAGGGAGTTGTCGTCCAGATGAGGAGGTATTCCTGTCCGCCGGACTCCGTGTCTCGCCGTGCCTTGGTGGTGCCGTCCTGTTCTTCAATCAGCGGGAACCGGACGAAGCAGGCCCGATGGGTCGTCAGTTTTCGGCCGTCGGCCACTTCCATTTGCGAGTAGGCACTGCCGCCGCGCCCGCTCCAGGGCATGACGTCGTGTCCGCGATAGATCTTCCCCCGCTCAAAGCACTTCTTGAGGAAGGTCCAGATCGTTTCATTGTTCTCGGTGGAGAAGGTGAAATAGCTGCCCCCCCATTCCGGGTTGCCGAGTTTCGCGGTCAGATCTTCGGCGTGGCCGGTGACCTGTTCCCCGCGCGCCGTCGTGTAGCTGACAACCGCATCGCTGGACGTCTCTGGCGTTTTCGCAGCTTCGATCCCCAGTGCTAACGTACGCAACTGGTCCGGATCGTCCCATTCCATCCAGTAACCGAGACGGATCGACTGTTCTGTCTGCCGGGCCGCGAAGGTCAGCACGCGACGTTTACATTCCCGGGTGAACGTATCAATGCCGAACTGCTCGATGGCCGTTTTGCTGCCGAGCTTCAGCTGCTTTTCGACTTCGACTTCGACCCAGAGCCCCTGGCAGTCGAAGCCGTTCTGGTAGCGGAGGTCATGCCCGGTCATCGCACGATAGCGCTGATAGACATCCTTGTAGGTTCGTCCCCAGGCGTGGTGGACTCCCATCGGATTGTTCGCGGTGATGGGACCGTCGAGGAACGACCATTTCTTCTTGCCGGCATTCTTCTGTTGCAGCTGCCGGAAAATTTTGTGTTCCCGCCAGAATCGGAGAACGTCGTGCTCCCCTTGCAGAAATCGGGCGTCGTCGACTTTTTGGAACATGATGGACTCGAAACGAACGTGATCAGAAAAACTCAGCGGAGCGGCCTGCTCCCGCCCCAACAGACTAACGGCTGCCGGAAACATTGTCAGCCGACCGACTTCCAATAAAAAAACGGCACCCCGTTTCGGAAAACGAAGTGCCGATTTCGTCGTCAAATCTTACGTACTTCCCCTGGCCGGGCCAAGGGGAGCGGTTCAGATCAGGTCTTTGCCCCAGTCACCGCGATACGTCTTGTTGACGATTGCAGCGAGTTCTGGAGCGTTTGGAGTCTGCATGGTCGCGGCATCCCACTCGATTTTCCGGCCTTCGCCGGTGGCGGCGTCATAGACAGCCAGATTTCCGAGCAGAATCGTTTCGGTCAGTGGGCCGGCGTAATTGGCGAAGTTCGACATCGCGGCCGGACGTTCTCCAGTGATCGCCTGATGGAACTCACGGAAGTGGCCGGGAGACTTCTCGTATTCCGCTTCCGGAACCGGAACTTCCTTGCCGTCCTTGTCGAACAGCTTGACCTTTTCGGAGTAATCGCCGACGGCGAACATGGTCAGGTCTTCCCCGACGATGACCGAACCGGTGATCTTGTTCGCGGTCACATCGACCCCGACCGTTTTCATCAGTTCAACAGGAGGCTGATTGCCGCCGTCGTACCACCACACCGGGAGAACGCCGTCTCCGGAAGGATGACCGAAGGCGAACTCGATGATCGACTTCTGCGGGTAGCTGTCTCCGTTGTGTCCGGAGCAGGTCGCCTGAATCGATTTGGGATTGGCGAGGTTCAGACCAGCGAACGGCATGTTAAACGTATGGCAGGCCATATCACCGAGAGCACCGGTTCCGAAGTCCCAGTATCCGCGCCAGGAGAAGGCGTGGTATCCGTTGGCGTACGGACGCAGCGGTGCTGGGCCGAGCCAGAGATCCCAGTTCAGGAATGGCGGAATCGCAGCGGAAGCAGGACGGGCTCCACCCTGTGGCCAGACCGGGCGGTTGGTGACGACGTGAACTTCCTTCACTTTGCCGAGAACCCCCTTTTTCAGGAGTGCGGCGGCGTGACGGAGCGCGTCGTTCGCGGTTCCCTGATTTCCCATCTGGGTGGCGACACCGGTTTCCTTGGCGATTTCCGATAGACGCCGGGCTTCCCAGACGGTGTGAGTCAGCGGCTTCTGGCAGAAGACCGCTTTCTTCATCTTCATCGCCATCGCCGCGGCGGGAGCGTGGGTGTGGTCCGGGGTGGAAACCGTGACCGCATCGATTTTGTCACCCAGTTTGGCGAGCATCTCGCGGAAATCCGCAAACTTCTCGGCCTTCTCAAAGCCGGGCTGGCTGGCCTTCTTTTCCAGTGTCCGGGCATCGACATCGCAGATCGCGACCACTTCGCCATGGGACGCGGCGTCGGAAGAATCACTTCCCCCTTTTCCTCCCAGACCGATACAGGCGTACCGGATTTTTTCGTTCGCCGAACGCTCCTGGGCCTTCGCGACCTGATGGCCGACCCAGTAGGCCGCTCCCAGGGCAGCCCCTGTCGCGAGAAAATCTCTACGATTTGGTTGTGGCAACATATCAATCCCTCATCGGTGGTAAATCATGAAGGGACATCCGATTGTCCCGGTGATGCGAATCGGTTTCGGCGGAATCCTGCCGAGACGGCTCCGATCAGTTTCAGTTGATAGACTAGTTTCCGATCACAGAAAATTCATCCCTCACCCGGCAGTGAATCGAGCGGGATTTATGGATTTCTGGATCTGCAACCGTCATCGACCAGAAAGGTTCCGCAGTCACTGGACCGTCCAGCCGCCGTCAATGGTGATGACCTGGCCTGTGATATTTCGTGCCACCGGGCTGATCAGGTACGCCGCCGCCCCGGCCACTTCCTCAACACTGATGAACGTCTTTTTCGGCATCGGGGCGAGCATCACTTTCTCGATGACCTCCTCTTCCGAGAGTCCTCGCGTGCGCGCCTGATCCGCAATCTGGGCGTCGACCAGCGGAGTCCGGACATATGCAGGACAGATGACATTGCTCGTCACGTCGTCACCTGCGGTTTCCAGCGCGAGCACTTTCGACAGTCCCAGCAGGGCATGCTTCATGGCGACATATGCCGACTTGTACGGGGACGCAATCAGACTATGGATGGACCCGATATGAATCAGACGACCGAATCCACTTGCCCGCATCCCGGGCAGGAGGGCTTGCGACATCAGGAATGCCCCTTTCAGCATGACCTGATCGAGGAGATCCCATTTCTCGGACGGAAACTCATCGAATTTTGCGACATGCTGGAGTCCGGCATTGTTGATCAGGACATTCACCGGCCTGTCCGCAATTGAGGACAACCCGGCCTGAATCGACGTCTCGGACGTGACATCGACAGTCAGCGGTGTTGCTGTTCCTCCGACGGCAGCGATTCGCCGGACCGTCTCTTCTGCCGAGGCCGTGTGCAGGTCGCTGACAATCAGATGATGCCCCTGTGCAGCCAGCGACTCACTGATTCCGCGCCCCAGTCCACTTCCGGCGCCGGTAACCAGGATGGTTCTCTGTGAAGTGTTCATCGTTTGACCCGATACTGATCACGGAGGGTTCGGCGCATCACTTTGTTCGACGCGGTTCTGGGAAGTGACGTGACGAGAACGACGTCATGAATCTTGAACAGCGGGTTCAGTTCCTGCGAAATGGCCTGCTGAAGCGCCGGTTTCAGGTGCTCATTGCTGATTTCCGTTGAGGGGGAGACGACGGCATAGATCACCAGCAGACTGGGGCCTCCCTGATCCGAGATGGCGATAGCGGCGGTTTCAGAAATCCCGGGAATGGTCTGCAATACCCGTTCGATCTCGGCGGAACTGACCTTGATGCCCCCCAGGTTCATCGTGTCATCGGCCCGCCCCATCGCCTGCCAGTATCCGTTGGGAAGCTGACGAATCTGATCTCCGTGTCGACGCAACGGTGCTCCTTCCGGTCCCGGTGGAGTCTCTGCGAAGTAGATCTGATGATGATCCGCATTCCGCAGTGATGTGGAATTCCCGACGGACGGCGCCAGCAGAAACACTTCTCCGTCGTCAGACGGACGCCCCTGTTCATCGAGGATCACAAAATCCCATCCCAGTATCGGCGTGTTGAACGTCGACGCAATCACCGGACGGGCCATGGTCTGACCGATGTAACTTCCGCCGATTTCCGTTCCACCACAATACTCGATGACCGGCTTTCCCCCCGCGAGGTTCATCAGCCAGCGCATGTCTTCAGCGTTGGAACATTCTCCGGTGGAACTGAACAGTTTGATCGAAGTCCAGTCGAGACCATCAAGACAGCCGGATGCTCTCCATGTTTTGACCAGGCTGGGAATCACCCCCAGGACAGTCGTCCGGATCGTCTGAACGAACGTGCCGAACTCCCCTCCTGTCGGAGAGCCTGAGTAAAGTCCCATCGTTCCCCGATTGATCAACGTGGCAAAGATCAGCCAGGGGCCCATCATCCAGCCGAGATTCGTGGGCCAGACCACAACGTCTCCGGGAGAAACATCCTGATGAAAATGCGCATCGGTGGCACACTTGATCGGGGTCGTCTGATTCCAGGGAATCGCTTTCGGGTCTCCCGTCGTTCCGGAGGAGAACAGAATGTTTGTCGGAGCGTGTGGCGGCAATTCCACCGCGTCGAATGGCCCGTCGGATCTCAGAAAAGCATTCCAGGAAACATCCTGCTCGCGGAGCGACACGTCCAGTTTGGCTCGAGCCGGCAGGACGATCGCGCGGGGAACTCCGGCATCGACGGCATTGGAGTACAACGGGAACGTCTTCGGGCCACGAACCACGACATCCTGAGTGAAAATCGCTTTGGCCTGAGCGATTCGCAGACGCGTCGCAATTTCCGGAACCCGGAAACTGTCGGCGATCCCCACAACCACACAGCCTGCTTTGAGGATCCCGAGATAGATCGTCACAGACTCGGCCGTCATCGGCATCAGGATGGCAATTGCATCTCCTGGAATGAATCCTTCACGAACAAGGTTCGCAGCGACTCGATCCGACAGGGCATTCAGTTCCCCGTAGGTCATTGTCAGGATTGGGCCATCCTGCTTCTGATGAAGAATCGCCGGCGTCTCTGGTGCCGCCTGAAAGCAACTCTCCGCAATGTTCAGCGTGGAACCGGTGAACCACCGCGCCTGCTCGATTCCGTCCTGAAGATCCAGGACCTGTTGAAAGGGGGTTCGAAATCGAATTCCGAGCCGGTCCACCGCCATTTTCCAGTAGTCTGCCCGATGGCGAACCGACCAGGCGTGAACTTCATGATACGGCTTCGCACCCAGATGCCGCATCAGCCATCCGATGTTGGATCGCTCAATCTGTTCCGGTTGTGGAATCCAGTCCGGCAGGCAAAATTCGGGATGTTCTGAAAGCGGGTGACTCATGAGGCTCGGTTCCAGTGTCAAGAAAGAGGGAATGGTCACGACCCGGCACAACAACTGGCCGCAGTCAGCGCGGACGCCGGTCAAGGTCGTTCAACGACGACCGCTCCACCCATTCCTCCTCCGGCACACAGAGTGGCCACTCCCCGAACGGGTTTTCGGTGGGCCAGATGCACCAGCAGTCGTGCCCCACTGGCTCCAAGCGGATGCCCGAGGGCAATCGCTCCACCGTCCGGATTGACCCGGGCGGGATCCAGATTCAGCTCCTGAATGCACCTCAGAGATTGAGCCGCGAACGCTTCGTTCAGTTCGACGACATCGTAGTCATCCACCGGACGTCCGATTTTGCGAAGTGCGAAGACCGGACCAAGTCCCATCACCTGCGGATCGCATCCCACGACAGCGGTTTCCCGAATGACGACCAACGGAGTGAGTCCCAGTTGCTCACCGAATGCGGCATCACACAGGACGAGCATGGCCGCTCCGTCATTCAATCCCGACGCATTTCCTGCGGTCACGGTTCCACTCTTCGCGAAGGCCGGCTTCAGTTTCGCCAGTCCTTCCAGGGTCGAATCCGGGCGGGGCTGTTCATCCTGCCTGACACCGTCGACCGGGACGATCTCCTGCTCGAACAGCCCGGCCGACATGGCAGCAGACGCCCGTTGCTGACTGTTCAGTGCAAATTGATCCTGTGCTTCCCGGGAGATTTGAAACTGTTCCGCAATCCGTTCAGCCGTGAGTGCCATATGTTCGCGGGAGATCGGATCGGTCAATCCGTCACTGAGCAGGGAATCGATCATTTCTCCATGACCGAATTTCAACCCGGACCGCATCCGTTGCAGCAGATGAGGCGCCCGGGACATCGATTCTGTCCCGCCGCACAAGACCATGCGTGCCGCTCCCGATTGAATCTCCTTCACTGCGAGATTCACGGCCTGCAACCCGGACAGGCACATCATGTTGACGGTGTAAGCCGGAACAGAAATCGGCAGATTCATTTGCATGCCGACCTGCCGGGCGACATTCATCCCGAGTCCGGCGGACAGGACGTTGCCGACAATGACGGTGTCGACATGTGCGGGATCGATGGTGTTCAGTGCCGCCTGACCGGCGATCACCGCGAGGTCGACTGCCGAACGGTGAGACAGGCCTCCCAGAAAACGGCCTTGGGGAGTGCGTCGGGCGCCGACAATCCAGATGGTTTCTGTCATGATCTCCCTGCGAGTAAGAAGGAAAAATCCGACCAGTCGGCGGAGATTTCGAGTGGGGTTTTGCCGTCACCCGAATTGACGGATGTTTCCTGTGAGGATACGCTGTTTCTTGTGAACGAACATACAATCGGAATCAACATCCGTCAACGACGATTGACGGCCGGCATGACATTGACCGCGCTGGCCGCCCGGGCCGACTTGACGAAATCCACCCTGTCGAAGATCGAAACCGGCCAGGTTTCGGCGCCGATTTCCACATTCATCCGCATTGCGGATGCACTCGGAGTCCGGATTGCCGATTTCTTTGTGGAATCGGAATCGGTTCCCGCCTACGTTCTGACTCGAAAGGGGATGGGGAAGGTCATTACGCGCGACGGATCACGGTTCGGGTATGCCTATGAAGCACTGGCACTCGAACTGCGTGAGAAACATTTCGACCCATTTTTCCTGACGGTTCATCCTGGTGATGACGGGGCGTCGTTTCGACACTCCGGGCAGGAGTTCATTTACGTTCTGACCGGGAAGATCGAGTTCACTGTCGGGGAAGACGTGCTGACACTCCGGCCTGGCGATTCGCTGTACTTCGATCCTCAGAACGAACACCGGGTCAAAGTGATCGGATCGCGCCCGGCCACCTTTCTGGCCATCTTTTCTCAGGGAAGCTCACCGGTTCCCGATCGACCTCCGACACCGGACCAACGCACATGATCCAAACGATATTTGTTGCCGGCGCCGGCCTGATGGGGCGCGGAATTGCTCAGGTCGTCATCACTGCCGGACGGTCTGTCCTGCTGTATGACGTGAGCAATTCGGTATTGGATACCGCGCGTGTGCAGATTCAATCGTCACTTGAGAAGCTCGCAGCAAAGGGGCGACTCACGGAATCGGTCGAACCGATCCTCGGCCGGTTGACGATGACGACTGACCTGACTGATGTCCGTGCAGCGGATCTGGTGATTGAAGCGGTCCCAGAACAGGAGTCACTCAAGCGGGAACTGTTTTCCCGCTTTGATCAACTGGTCTCGCCGGGGACTTTGCTGACGTCGAACACCTCGGCCATTCCGATCACCACACTGGCCGCAGCGACTCGCCGTCCAGAACGATTTTGCGGGCTGCACTTCTTCAATCCGGTTCCACTGATGTCACTCGTGGAAGTGGTTCAAGGGGAGAAAACCAGCGAGGAAACTCTCGCGGCAATCCAGCACTTTGCGGAAGAGATTGGCAAGCAGCCGGTCGTGGTTCGAGGGGAACAACCCGGCTTCATTGTGAATCGTATTCTGGGAGCCGCCATGATCGAGGCGATACGCATCCTGGAAGCCGGACATGCCAGCGCGGCGGATATTGATCAGGCGATGCGACTCGGGTGTGGCTGGAAAATGGGGCCGCTGGAAACGGCTGATCTCGCCGGACTGGATGTCGTGATGCAGATGTGTGACGTCATGCAGACGGGGGGGAATACCGATCAGGTCTTCCATGTTTCAGAATCGCTGCGAGCCCGTGTCGCAGCCGGTCAACTCGGTCGGAAATCCGGGCAAGGTTTCTATGACTATCCAAAACCGGTCCCATACAAACACAGGTCATAGCGCCGTCGGCACGCCGGCCGGATTGACGGTTTCTAACTGCGATGACCATCCAATAGAACAACCCCGGCGAATCACCGGGGTTGCTCAGTGGAAATTCACTTCCGAGTGAGAGGTCCCCTGAATCTGGCCGCAGAGGTGGTGGGCCACATGCGGGAAGTTCAGGAAACACACTCTCTGGTCGTGCGTTGCAGGAACATTCAGTGGATTACTGAACGAATTCCTTCAGTTTCTTCAAGGCGGTCACTTTGACCACCTTCTTGGCTTTCTTCGCCGGAATCTGGATTTCGTCGCCGGTCTGCGGGTTGCGACCGACGCGAGCCGGTTGTGCCTTACGGGTTTTGATGGCGACCTTCAGCAGGCCGGGCAGGGTGAAGACCCCTGGTCCCTTTTTGCTCAGTGACTCTTCGATCAGGCCTTCCAGCTTTTCCAGGATGTCGGAGATGTCTTTCTTCGCGACACCGGTGCGTTCGGACAGTTCGTTCAAAATCTGAGTCTTTGTCAACGGCTTGTCGGCCATTGTGGCTCCTTTCAAAATGGCATCCAAGAGGGACATGTAACCGGGAAATGCAGGGCTAAGTAGAATCCTCGCATTCGGGATTGTCAATTAACGCAGATGGGCAAAATCCTCAAAAAAACCACATTTTCCCGCGGAAATCATGCGGTTCTGCCCACTTTCCCTCCCCTGTCGCGCTGAAATGGAAGACCTTGAACGGAGGATCGCATCAGAATCATGCTTTCTGCGGCAGCGTGCTGAAGCTGTTTGAACAGATCCTGTTCCCGAAATACTTCAGGGCAGCAGACGCCTTTCTGAAAGCGCCGGCTGCCCTGAGATTGAGTCGTTTCCGATCACTGCGTCGTGTCACAGTGCGTCTCACCGTGTCATCGTGTGACGGAGACGGAAATCAGATGGCGAGATAGCCATTCGACTTCAGGTACGCAATGACTTCGTCTGCCAGTTCGTCGATGCCTTTGTTGTTGGAATCAAGAACCAGTTCTGGCTTTTCCGGGGCTTCGTACGGTGCGTCGATCCCGGTGAAGCCTTTGATTTCCCCGGCTCGGGCCTTCTTGTAGAGCCCTTTCGGATCACGGGTTTCGCAGACTTCCACCTTGGCGTCGACGAGCACTTCAATGAATTCCCCCGGCTGCAGAATGGCGCGCACGGCATCCCGGTCCAATCGGTACGGGGAGATAAATGCGGTCAGTGTGATGTGACCGGCATCGGAAAACAGCTTGGAGACTTCTCCAATGCGGCGGATGTTTTCCATCCGGTCTTCTGCGGAAAAGCCGACACCGAACCGCTGCCCGGCTTCTTCAGTGTAACCGCACTTTTCGACAAGCGACTTCTTGTCTTTGTTCAGGCCGAACCGGATATTGTCTCCATCCAGAACATACGTCCGGATGCCCAGGGCATGCAGCTTGTGATCGACGGTGTTGGCGATTGTGCTTTTTCCGGAACCGCTCAGACCGGTGAACCAGATCACGGCCCCTTTATGACCGTTGAGCTTCTTCCGCTCGTCGCTGGAAACTTTGTGTTCATGCCAGGTAATGTTGCCGCCGTCGCTTGCCATGGATCGATCCGTCCTTTGTCGCCGTGAGATCTGTCTGATCTGTCAAGAATCGTGAGTGAAACCGTTTCTGGGCCTCCAGAAAACCGGAGGTATCGTAGAAAAAGCGGTATCCGCTGCAAAGTGACCACCAGTTTCGTCGAAAACTTTCTGCCGAACCCGGGTCCGGTAGAGCGCGTCCAAGACGCCTGCTACAGTTTGTTGACTTTTTGCTGACCTTAAACAACGCTGCGGGAGAGTCGTGACACGTCAGCGTGTTTTCTCCTTATTCAGGATCGTCACCCGTGAATGGCCCGGATTTTCAAAAATCGGAACTGATCCCCGTGATCGCCCAGGATGATGCCACTGGCGTCGTTCTGATGTTAGCCTACATGAACCGGCAGGCGTACGAAGAAACCCTGAAAACAGGACGGGTTTGCTATTACAGCCGAAGTCGCCAGAAGTTATGGCGAAAAGGGGAGGAAAGCGGAAACGTCCAGGAACTGAAATCCCTGTTCTTCGACTGTGATGCGGATACCCTGCTGGTGAAAGTGCATCAGGTCGGTGGTGCCGCCTGTCACGAAGGCTTTCAGAGCTGCTTCTTCCGCCGGGTTGACCCCGCCACGGGAGACGTGACGGTGGAAGGGGAACGACTGTTTGATCCTGCGACCGTCTACGGGAAGAAGTAACGGTTCGGTCTGCAGTCTGGAAACGAAACGAGAATCAGGAATCGATATGTCGGAACAAGTGTTGAAGTTGGGAATCCCGGCAGGAAGTCTTCAGGAAGCCTGTGCAGACTTGTTCCGCAAGGCAGGCTACAACATCACCTTCTCGTCCCGATCGTATTACCCCTCGATCGACGATCCGGAAATCGAGTGCCTGCTGATTCGCGCCCAGGAAATGGCCCGTTATGTGGAAGACGGCATTCTTGACGCCGGGATCACCGGTTATGACTGGGTGATGGAAACGCAGGCGAACGTCCATGAAGTCTGCGAAATGGTCTTTTCGAAGACCAGTCGCCGTCCCGTCCGCTGGGTGTTGTGCGTGCCGGAAGATTCCCCGGTGCAGTCCGTGCAGGACCTGCAGGGAAAGCGGATTGCCACGGAAGCGGTCGGTCTGACTCAGGCGTATCTCGCACGTCACGGTGTCACTGCCGACGTCGAATTCTCCTGGGGGGCCACGGAAGTGAAACCTCCCCGTCTGGCGGATGCCATCGTGGAAGTGACCGAAACCGGATCATCACTCCGGGCCAACCATCTGCGGATTATCGATCAGGTGATCGAAAGCACGACGCGGCTGATCGTCAACCGTCAGTCCTGGGACGATGAGTGGAAACGTGAGAAGCTGCAGAGCATTTCCCTGATGCTGCAGTCCTGTCTCGCGGCCGAAGGGAAAGTCGGCCTGCTGATGAATGTCCGGCGTGCCGATCTGGAAGCGGTTCTCGATACACTTCCTGCGTTGAAGGATCCGACAGTCTCTTCTCTGTCTGATCCGGAATGGGTTGCCGTCAACACCATCCTGGATGAACATGTCGTCCGATCCATCGTTCCGCGACTGAAAGCGGCCGGAGCGAGCGGCATCGTCGAGTATCCGATCAGCAAGATCATCGAGTGACCGGTCAACACGCTGAAGCGGTCAGGAGGGAGTCAGGCCAGACCCGCGCCTCTTCCTCTCCGGTTGCGTGATCTTCTTCAATATCCTGTTTCTGTCTTGTTTCCCGGAGCGATCGATGTCCGAACGAATTTATCTGGCAGTTGATCTGGGAGCGGAAAGCGGCCGCGTCATCGCCGGGAGATTTGACGGATCACAGATCGAGTTGGAAGAACTGCACCGTTTTTCCAATGGACCTGTCAATGTCGCCGGAACACTGCGCTGGGATCTTGTTGGTCTGTGGAAGGAAATTCTGATCGGGCTGCGGAACGCCGCTCAGACCTACGGCAAAAAAATCGTCTCGGTCGGAGTCGATACCTGGGGAGTCGATTATGTGCTCCTCTCCGCGAAGCAGGAGATGCTCGGGCAGCCATACAACTACCGCGATTCCCGGACCGACGGCATTCTCGATCACACCTGCACCCGCGTGTCTCGAAAAGAAATTTTCGCCGCGACGGGGCTGCAGTTCATGCCGATCAACTCGCTGTATCAGGTGGTCTCGATGCAGTTGAAGGATCCGGAACTGCTGGCGCAGGCGGATCGTTTCCTGATGATTCCGGACTTCTTCCACTGGCTGCTGTGCGGCAGCCGGGTGGTGGAATTCACCAACGCAACGACAACTCAGTTCTTCGATCCGGTCCGGCGGACCTGGGCGTTTGACCTGCTGCGGAAGCTGGATGTCCCGACCAAGATGCTGCCGGATGTCGTTCCCCCGGGAACCAATCTCGGCAAGCTGCGCAACGAAGTCTCACAAGCGACAGGACTCGGAAAGATCGATGTCGTCGCTCCACCGACACACGATACCGGGGCCGCAGTCGCTGCTGTTCCCACCGACAAGACAGGGAGTGCGAAGTGGGCATATATCAGTTCCGGAACCTGGTCGCTGATCGGAGTTGAAGTTCAGCAGGCGATTCTCTCCGACGAAGCACTGCGCCAGAATGTCACCAATGAAGGGGGCATCGACGGAACTTACCGGCTCCTGAAAAATGTCATGGGACTATGGCTCGTGCAGCAGTGCCGGCGGTCGTTTGAGCGATCCGGCAACGACTTCGACTACACGCAGCTCACTCACCTGGCGACGCAGGCGGAACCGTTCCGCTCATTGATTCAGCCGAATGATCCGGTATTCCTCAGCCCTGAAGACATGGTCTCCGCCATTCGCAACTGGTGCCGGGACCACGGGCAGCCGGTTCCCGAAACCGAAGGACAGATTGTCCGCTGTGCCCTCGAAAGCCTGGCGCTCAAATACCGGGAGATTCTGCAGGGGATCGAGAAGCTGACCGGCGAAACCATTGAAGCGATTCATATTGTTGGCGGCGGTTGCAAGAACGGACTGTTGAACCAGTTCACCGCCAATGCAACAGGTCGTCCGGTGATTGCCGGTCCGACTGAAGCCACGGCTCTGGGGAACGTGTTGATTCAGGCCCGCGCTGCCGGGGAGATCGGTTCACTCTCGGAAATCCGTCAGGTGGTTCGGGCTTCTTCCGAGCTGCAGACATTCGAGCCAACAGAGACTGCGAACTGGGATCGCGCATTCGAGCGCTATCTCGCCCTGAAATAACGAAGAATTTCAAACACCATGGGATTATTCGACAACCTGAAAGCCGCACTGAAGAAAACCAAGGACATCCTCCGTTCGGATGTCCGGGATCTCTTCAAGTCCGGGGAAATTCTGGATGAAGCGAAACTCGAAGAGTTCTATCGCGGCCTGATCACCACCGACATGGGAGTGACGGCAGCGACCGAGGTCGTCGATGCGCTTCGCAAAGAGTTCGGCGGCAGGACCGTTGATCCGTCGAGCGTCTGGAATGTCGTCCGGGAGAAACTCCGTGAAATCCTGGTCGGTGAAAGCGGTTCCGAACGCAACGTCGGCGGGGCGCTCGGGGGGCTGAATGTCGCGGCTCAAGGGCCCACTGTCATTCTGGTCTCCGGAGTGAACGGGGTCGGCAAAACCACATCGATCGCGAAGCTGGCCAATCTTCTCCATCGCTCCGGCAAGAAGGTGCTGCTGGCGGCAGGGGATACGTTCCGTGCCGCGGCCGTGGATCAGCTGACCATGTGGAGTCAGCGCATCGGGTGTGACATTGTCACAAAACCTCCCCAGAGCGATCCCGCCAGTGTGGCCTTCGAAGGATGTGATCAGGCCATGACGCGCCAGGTCGATTTCGCCATCATCGACACCGCCGGACGATTACAGACTCAGCAGAATCTGATGTCCGAACTGCAGAAGATCCATCGGGTGATCGGCAAACGGATCGAAGGAGCCCCTCACGAAAGTCTGCTCGTGCTGGATGCGACGACCGGTCAGAATGGAATCAGTCAGGCAGCCAAATTCAGCGAAGCGGCCGGCTGCACCGGGATCATCCTGACCAAACTGGATGGCACCGCCAAAGGGGGCGTCGTCATCGCCATCCGGCAGAAGATGGGAATCCCGGTCAAGTTCATCGGCGTCGGAGAGAAAATCGACGACCTGCAGGTGTTCTCTGCGGATGATTTTGTGAATGCTCTCTTCGAAGAAATGTGACAGCAGAGCACTCAGGAACATTTTGCACTCCTGAGCATCGCGCCCCGCGCAAACAGGCGAACCCTTCTGACATCAACGGCTCCGGAAGCCGGCTCATTACCGACCTCCGGAGTTCTGAAATCAGCGGAAACTCAGGCGGGGAATCAGTCTGGCCGGGACTCAGGGGGAGACTGCCAGTTCCTGCCAGCGCGTCCGGTTCTCTTTCATCGCCTGGATGATGTCGTCAGGGACCGTCCCTTCTTCGAGCAGTGTCCAGCCGCTGAACTGAATTCCACGCAGCAGTTTGAACAGATCCGGCCAGGGATACCCTTTCTTTCGCAGATCATGAATGTGAACGGTGGCGATCTGATCGGCGACGAGACGGAAGTTGGCTTCGAGCCCCTCACCATTGAGATCGCTCGGGTTGCAGTTCCAGCAGACCTTCGCCTGTGGATGATCCGCGACCTGTTGAATTTTGTGAATCACCGGGAGTGACGACGTTTCTGGTCCATGGACTTCCAGGCGGATCTCCTGCCCATGCTCTGCGGCGAATTGAGCGACTTCACGCAAGGAAAGTCCAATCTGCTCGATCGTCTTTTCGACGGGGACCTCCTTCGGCAATCCGTTCGGGCGAACTTTGACTCCCGTTCCACCACAGTCCTGAGAAAGCCTGATGAACTCTTTGGTCTGTTCAATGTTCTTCTTGAGAACGGCTGAATCGGAGGAGTGATAGTCGCAGGCACTCCCCGGTCCGACAAACTGAACCGGCGAGTCTTCGAACCGCTTGCGGACCTCTTTCCGCTGTGCGCTGGACAGGGAATTCTCGACACCGTGCCGATGCGTCGTTCGTAATTCGACTCCGGAAAACCCGGTTTCGGTACAGTTCCGGATCAGTGTCTCCAGGTCCCAGTCCTTTCCCCAGTTGTAAGTCACGAGCCCCAGTTTCATCTTCGTGGCCGGCGGTTCTGCCTGCGCCATCAATTCACGAGATATCACCAGCGGGGCAACAGTCGCAGCGAGAGAGGTCTTCAAGAATGTTCGTCTTGGGAGCAGCACGGTTGGCATCCTGATCATGGAAGGAATTCGGGCATCCAGCGCAGCGTTCACAGCTCCGCCATTATTCGCCATGCTCGGACAAGAATGCAAACGAACTCGAACAAACTCAGTCCTTCCCGGTTTGTCAGCGAAGAATGGCAGAAGAACGGCAAGGGGACAGGATTCAGGAGTCAGAAGAGACTGGGAAAGTCCTGTACTGCCGCCCCACTTTCTCCGCCCCACGCCCCATTTGCGCCCTCATCGGGGCAAACAGGGAAGGACTGAAACGGCTCTATATCCGGTTCAAACTCGCTGATGTGGAAGAGTCTGTGGCCGCATGCGACTTCAACTGCTGAAGCAGAGCGTGAGCGCAGGCGGCAGCGAACTCAGGGGCGTTGATGTCACAATCCAGTCGGCTGACGGGAATGTCGCTGCGCAGTGTTGTTTGCAGGGAATGAAACAACGCGTTGTCCGCGTCCGGATCGTGGAACGGCCCCCCTTGAGCACTGATGACACTCACTCCTTTGAGCGGGAGTAGAACAGTGACCGGAGCCGTGTAGGCATTTATCTTACGGGCGAGAATCTGTCCGAGTTCCGCGCACTCCTCCGGTGTCGTCCGCATCAAGGTGACATGGGCGTTGTGCTGGTAGAAATTGCGACCGGAATAGCGTTCCGGGACCGTTTCTGGGGCGGAAAAATTCACCATATCGAGACAGCCAGGAACGACAATCGACGGGATCTTCGCACGCGCCACGGCATCCAGGCGTTCCGGTCCGGCCGTGAGCACTCCTCCTGCCAGTTCATCCGCCCATTCGGTTGTTGTGATATCGAGAACGCCAGCGACCATGCCGCTGTCGATCACCGCTTCCATTGTGCGTCCGCCTGTCCCTGTCGCGGCGAACACCACCACTTCGTAACCGGCTTCCTCAAGGATCTCGCGCGCCATGGTGACGCACTTCGTGGTGTTGCCGAACATGCTCGCGACGATCAGCGGCCGATTGCCGGTTTCCGGAACCACTGCTTCCACCATTCCGCAGATCGCTCCTGCAGCCCGACTGAAGACGGTTCGAGAGATCCGGTTCAGTCCGGCAATATCGACGAGACTCGGCATCAACATCAGATCGCTGGTTCCGATGTAGCCCGCCGTGTTTCCACAGGCGAGCGTCGAGACGATCAGTTTAGGAACTCCCAGAGGCAGCGATCGGAATGCCGTCGAAGCGATCGCCGTTCCCCCTCCTCCTCCCAGGGAAATCGCTCCGTCGATCTTTCCCTCAGCGTGCAAACGCTTCATCATCTCGGCGGCAGCCTGTGAGATTGCGGTGATGCAGCGACCGCGATCCCCGGTCGCCATGAGGGCCGGGAGATCGATTCTCCCAGCGGCAGCGACCTCGTCACGGGTGACATCGGGTGTCAGAGTCGCCGGGGCGCCTGTCCCGACGTCGATCAGGAGCGGACGATGTCCGCCCATCCGAATCTGTTCGGCAACAAAGGCATGTTCTTCCCCTTTTGTGTCGAATGTTCCGAGTACCGCAATCGTCGCCATGATTGGGAGTTCCTTGTTGAGCCGTCTGCGCGGTCGCGTTTTCGTAAAGACTTTTCGTAAAGACTGTGTTCAGCGGACCGCTGAGTACGAGATTGAACGACACGTGTCCGGGAACCGGGGACGGCCGGGAACGTGACACGAGGAGTGTCAGAGTTTTCTGGTGCGGATGTTTTTGAACTGGCGGGTCAAGTCAGGAAGGGATTGCTCCAGGGCCATCCGCTCCAGACTCGATGCTCCGACAAAACCGACCGCGTCGGTCTGTTCATTGATGTATTCGGCATCGGCCGGACTGGAAATCGGCCCCCCATGAGAGAGACAGATCACTTCCGCGCGAACCTGATGTGCCGCAGAAATGATTTCCTGGGTCCGCCGGGCCGCTTCTTCGATCGAGCAGGCGGCATTCCGCACACCGATCGATCCCCCGATGGTCGTCCCGACATGCGCGACGATCACATCTGCTCCGGCATCTGCCATCGCGCGGGCTTCATCCGGCGTGCTGACATAGACAATCGTGAACAGATCCATGCGACGCGCGAGTGCCGTCATTTCCACTTCCTTGCGGAAGCTCATGCCGGTTTCTTCCAGCACCTGGCGGAACTCACCGTCGACGATACAGTGCGTCGGGAAGTTGTTGACACCCGAGAATCCCATCTCTTTGACTTTTCCCAACCAGTGCCACATCCGTCGACGCGGATCGGTCGCATGCACACCGCAGATGACGGGAATTTCCTCCACCACCGGCAGAACCTCAAATTCCCCGATCTCCATTGCGACAGCATTCGCGTCGCCATAGGCCATCAGTCCCGCGGTCGAGCCGTGCCCGGCCATCCGGAAGCGGCCGGAGTTGTACACGATCAACAGGTCCGCTCCTCCTTTTTCCAGAAACTTGGCGCTGATTCCGGTTCCGGCCCCTGCGGCGATGATCGGCTCGCCGCGCTGCAGGGTCTGGTGCAGTCTGTCGAGAACTTCTTCTCGCGTGTAAGGATTCCCTCGACCGGTCCAGCAGTTTGGCATGAATCTGAGTCTCTTGACGATAAGGGTTGAGTTCCCGGACAATCCGGCTATTGTGCAGCGCCAGTGAGACAGGCTGCCATCATGTCGGTCCACATTTCGATACGTGAAATCCACATGCCGACTTCGGAAAAGCGGACTTGCGTTGTGCGGGCAGACGACTCCGATACCCGGGAGTGGCTGGCAGACGCCCCGATTGCAGCGCAACTCGGACTCTATCGGATCGCCCATTGCGGGCTGATGGAAGCCGTCCATCCGATGAAGATCGCCCGTTCTGAACTGTCAGGAACATTCTTCCTGGCCTGTCTGCAGGGAACAGGCGAAGTCCTGATCGACGGAAGCTGGCAGAAAGTTCAGGCAGGCTGGGCCTGCGTTCAGCCCCGATTCATCTCCAACGCGGTGCGGGCACGCCCCGGCGGGACGTGGAAATTCTGCTGGGTCCGTTACGCGGAATCCAAGGATTCTCAAGGACTGGTCTCGGTTTATTCACCGGCCCTCCGACTGTTCGAGCCGAAGCCATTAAAGGCGGCGATCGAAGGACTTCACAGCGAAGCGAACTCAAACGCATCCCCAGCGGCATTGCTCAGCTGGACGGCACTGGTCCACCAGTATGTTTTGTCATTTGTCGAACCATTTCGCGGTGACGATCGCCTGCAGAAGGTCTGGGCGAAGGTTTCCCGAAAACTGAATTCTCGCTGGACGCTGGATGAGATGGCGAAAATCGCCTGCATGAGTAACGAACACCTTCGCAGACTGTCGGTGCAGTCGCTGGGACGCACTCCCATGCAGCATCTGACGTTTCTGCGATTGCGGCACGCGGCTGATCTCCTGGCCGGGACGGACGAAAAGATCGCAACGATCGCCAGACGTGTCGGCTATGAAAGCCAGTTTGCGTTTTCCGACGTCTTTCATCGCTGGTCCGGATTTCGTCCGACGACGTTTCGCCAGCGGTGTCGCCATCGAGACCGCAGCGAATAATCATCCTGGCCAGTCACGTCCTGGCCAGGCACGTCTTCGGGTGTCGAACGCCTCATTGACGAAACCGGTGGATCGGTCATCGCGGTCGCGCTGCAACGGTGCCTCGAAATCACAGACGTGAACGTCACGGAGGGCCTACAGCCGTGCAGAAGCTACAACCGTGCAGAAGGAAGTGCGGTTTCCACATCTTCTTCCACCAGTCGACGTCCCTTTTGACCGCCTGCCGAGGCAGAGAGAGACAGCTGATAAAGACGTTCACCGGCCGGCGTCGGATATTCCCCCGTCAGGCAGGCCTGACACAGGTGGTCCGGTTCTTTGTTCACGGCCTTGGCGATGGAACGGACGGGAAGATAGCGCAGCGAATCCGCGTTGAACTGCTTCGCCATCTGGGCTTCGATCTCAGGCGTGATCAACTGCTTCTGCGCCATGAACCGAGGAGCGAACAGGTCGTTCACATCCGGCATATCGATTCCGTAGAAGCAGGGAGCCATGATCGGCGGACAGGCGACACGAATGTGAACCTCTGCCGCTCCCCCTTTGGTCCGGATCTGATCCACCAGCGTCCGCATCGTTGTGGATCGCACAATGGTGTCATCCACGAGAAAGACCCGTTTTCCTCCCAGCACTTCCGGCAAGGGGATGTATTTCATCCGGGCTTTCGCCTCCCGGTCTTCACTTTCAATAAAGGTCCGCCCCAGTGCCCGGTGCCGCATCAGCCCTTCCAGACAGGGAACTCCCAGTGAGAACGCCATTCCCTCGGCCGCAGACCGGGCCGTATCCGGCACTGGAACCACAATTGCGTTGACCGTTGATTCTTTCTCCTGAAGCGCCAGTTCCTCACCGAGAAACTTCCGGCTGAGATAAACACTCTGAGCGTCGAGTCGACTGCAGACGTTCGCGAAATAGATCCACTCGAAGAAACAGTGAGACGTTCGCACCGTCGGAGCGTATCGCTCCACCCGCAGTTCCCCATCTTCAATCAGTACGGCACACCCCGGATCCAGATCCTGAACTTCCTCAGGTTCGAATCCCAGATTTGTCAGAGCGACCGACTCACTTGCCGCGGCGAAAAATCCGTCCCGCACGGCATAGCACAATGGACGGAAGCCGTTGGGATCCCGTGAAACGAACATGTTTCCGAGAGAATTGATGAAGGTGATGTTGTACGCACCATCGAGCCGTTCCGAGACCCGCGTCAGCAGTTCCCGCAGGCCGATCTCGGGAGATTCCGCGATCTCCTGACTGAGCAGGTGCATCAGGGTCTCGGTATCGGTTTCCCGAGCCAGATGGAAATCCCCTTGTGCCCGAATCTCATTGCGCAGTTCCGGGTAATTCGCCAACTGCCCGTTGAACCCGAAGGCAAACCATTTCCGTTTTTCGAGATGTGTTCGTTCGAACGGCTGTGCGTAGTTTGGATCGTCTTTCCCGCAGGTGGCGTATCGAACATGCCCGATGGCGGCGGGACCTTCATGTTCGTCCATCAACTTCTGGTATTTGGATTTCCGCCCCATCCGGAAGACTTCTGAAACCGTTCCCACCCGCTTGTGAGTCAGCAGGAGATCATTGTGGAACGGCTTGAACGTCGTCATCCCCGCGGCGAGTTGCCCGCGATTCTGAATGTCCAGCAGCATTCGGGGAATCAATCGAGAGACCCGACCGCGCCCGACCGACTGTACCACCGGAGAGGTTTTGTCCTGTCCAAAGTGGTAAACGGCAGCAACACCACATTCGTGATGCAGTTCTGACATCGAGGGCTTTTCCGAAATTGGTTTTCAGGAGGTCAGTGAGACAGGCAGACGTGGAACTGATCACAATGTCCGACTCTGCCGGCACAGATCCCGTGAAAAATGGTCGAGTGGTGGTCCGGATAACGCGAGGAGGGAAGCTGACACGATTCGGAAAGAACTGTCCGTCAGACAGAACATGGGATTCCAGCCGATCCTCCGTTGGACGTTGTGACAGGCCAACGCAGGGTTCCGTGCGGTCGGAAATCTCGATTCTCTACGAAATTCGTACTCACACGAACGGACAGCGATATTCTATCCGCCTCATTCCGGATTGCTACCGGATCGTTCCGGAACAGTCGATTTTTCTTCAATTGGAAATCCACTCCGCTTGCCGGAGGAATTTCCCCGAGTCGACTGAGAAAATCCTTCGAGTGACAGATGCGGATCCGTTGACAATTCAGGACCTGCACATGCTGATCACCCCGTTGAGTTCCGCCTGATGAGATCATGCCGACTTTTCAACAGGCTGCTAACGCTTCCAGCCCAGAAACCGCAGGATCGCTGCGTTCTTTTTCTTCTCGAGTTCCCACAATCGGGCGAAGAAGCCTTTCTTCTGGGATTGATCGGACACCGTTGTGGTTTCGACGACCTCACCGTTGTGAAATTTGACCGGAACGTCACTGGCGCACGCACTTCCAGCAATCACCAGGCTCAGCAGAACGGCCGTCAGAATCATCCGAATTTGATGCATCGAATCTCACTCTTCCCTGAAGCAATCTTTGCACACTCACCCACATGTCGGCCAACCGAAAGGGGAAATTTGAGACCAACTTCAAAGGTTCTCATTCGAATCATTAATGAGGGAATGCGGGGGGCGGACGGAACGGCCTTCCCGTCCAATTCCGACTTCAGAAGCCGCTGATGCCGACAGGATTCCGCAAGAAACGCGGAGTAGGGGGGGGCACTCGGGAGAGCAACTGCTCTGGTGAAGGCCACTTTCCGGTGGTCAGCCTGCGTCGGAACTTCCTGTCCGGGAACGCTTTCGATAACTTCCGGGTGTCGTCTGCAATTCCTTCTGGAAGACCGTGCAGAAATACTGGACCGTTTGAAATCCGGTCCGGTGGGAAATCTGATCGATGGTCAGGTCGGTTCCCGACAGAAGATGCTTTGCCGAATCCAGACGCAACCGCAAAATTTCTTCCCGGGGAGAGCGTCCCAGCAGTTCCCGCATCCGCCGCTCCAGTGTACTTCGTGAAATCGGAACCACCCGCAGGATGTCCTGTACGGATAACCCGGTCGTGGCCTTGTCACGAATCATCCGGATTGCCTGGGCCAGGTGTGGATCGTTGGTGGCCACGACGTCAGAGGACTGTCTCGTGGAAATCCGCCGAGGCGGAATCAGAATGGGTTCAGAAGGGGCTTCCTCGCCGTTCATCATGCCATCCAGAACTTTGGCGGCGGTGTAACCAATCAGTGCTCCGTCGTACTCCACACTGCTGAGCGGGGGAGAACTCGTCGAACAGAGCGTTTCGTCATTCTCTGCGCCGACAACCGCGACTTCATGAGGAACCGAAATTCCCGCCCGACGGCAGGCGTCAATCAGCCAGTACCCGAGTTGATCGGTGCAGGCCATCACCCCCGCCGGTTTGGGGAGTTGCTTCAGCCAACGGACAAGTTGATCCTGATGACGCTCCCAGACGAAGGGGCGTTCCTCATGAATGATCTCATGGAACTCGGCGACGTTGTTCCCCTTCGCGACCAGATAGTCAACGAAGTTCTGCGCCCGCTCGATGAAGTAGTCCTCGGTGTCGATGCGGTAAATCCCGAAGTTCTGGAATCCCAGATTCAGCAGGTGGTCGGCGACCGTTCTCCCCAGGGCGCGATTATCGACACCGACAAACGGAAACGAATGATGGAAACGGGACGTTCGCAGCTCGACGACGGGAGCGTTGGTTCTCTGCAGCGCTTTCGACAGTTCCTTTGACCCGGTTCGGGAGAGAATTCCATCCCCCTTCCACCGATGCAGCCAGGCCGGCGGACGGGAATCGAGACCGCGGAGTTCCAGATACATCGACCACTCGCCGTTCTCGTCAACGTATCGTCGAATTCCGGCCAGCAGATCCCGTCCGTAGGTCCGGGACGTTTCAATCAGTAATGCCACGCGACGCATGAGTCGTTGCCTGCCTTCGCAGTCATTGGGGTCTTCCGCTTGACGAGATTTTGTAATTCATTTCCGCAATTTTGCAATGACAGACTGGCATCAGCCCATCAGAATCCTTCGATAATCGGGCACTGGACTCGTCGAATTGCTTTTCTTTTTCACATCATCACGGGAATCACAATGTCTGCAACAACACCCCCTCTGCGGAACCGCATCCGACGGTTTGAATCCTCCCGAGGGTTCACGCTGATCGAACTGCTGGTGGTGATCGCCATCATCGCCATTCTGATCGCGCTCCTGTTACCGGCCGTCCAGCAGGCGCGCGAAGCCGCCCGCCGGTCGCAGTGCAAAAACAACATGAAGCAGATCGGCCTGGCGATGCACAACTACGTCGACAACTGCAAACTGCTGCCACCCGGTAGTGTGCTGAACGTAGCGGAAACCGCCAACCGGATCAGCGCGTTCGCGATGATCCTCCCCTACCTGGATCAGGCGAATCTCTACCAAAAGTGGGACTTCAACGTGAATGTCGACCATGCAAATAACAAGGTCGCCAGAGAAACCAAGCTCCCCATTTATTTCTGCCCCACTGATACCCGGACAGCCTACATGGATGCCAATCAGGGTTCATTCGGCGACTATTCCATGAATGCCGGTTCTGGAAATACGAATACCGCTGACAGAACCTTGTGGAAAGGGGCCGTCTTCAACCGGAACTCGAACTTCAGTTTTCGTGATATTACAGATGGAATGTCGAACACGTTCCTCGTCGGTGAGCAGTGGACACTCAGCAGTAACGGAGCGGTCTATCGATGGGGGTTCAATTCTGCACGAAATACGACCACGAAAATGAAACAGAAGGTGACATGCACTGACAACGACTGCAACTTCGGCAGCCAGCATCACCAAGGAACCCATTTCATCTTTGCGGATGGTTCGGTCCAGTTCATCAGTGAAAACATTAACCTGACCACCTACCAGAACCTGAGCGATCGGAATGATGGAAATGTCATTGGAGAGTGGTAACCGCTGAGGACGCTGTGCTCGAACAACGGAGAGCAGCGTTTCATCCGTGGCAACGCGCGCCGGTCCAAGACACACAGGCAGGCAACCTGGTCGAGCAATCTGCTCTAACAGCCCGTTGAAAAGGGGTGCGTGAAACACCGGTGGACGAGCCGCCGGTGCCCGGGCGTCGCTCGAAATTTGCGCAGCAGGCTCCGAAGTCGATGTCTTGGGGGGCGATGTCTTGGGGATTGTTCAACGGACAGCGAAACGTCGTCTCTCCAGATCGATCGCCGGAACAATTCAACGCTTCCGGCAGGGCGTGCCTGGCTTCGCTCGCGGGACCGGATGATCCACTTCCCGGAGCGGTTGTTCATTGCTGAAAATCTGACTGCTGAAAATCTGACAATCACTGTCCGAAATGTTTTCGGAATCGAGTGCGTTGTCAACAAGAAAAGTTCGGATCCACCTGAACGCAAGCCCGGCAGCGACGGGGAGTTTTGCAATCACACACCCGAAACCCAAGCCGTGACACGGCACGAGGAGTACTTTGAATTGTTGAAAGAATTCTCCGCCATGCACTCTCTTCGCTCGACAGCGATGGTGGACCAATTTCGGTCGTTCAAATGGGCGTTACTGGTCAGTGTCACATTTCTGGGATGCCAGAAAAGCTGGGATCAGCCGGACGGTCGTGCCACAATCGAAGGGACCCTCAAGCTGGAAGGAAAGCCGACCGGCCCGTTTACCGCCACGTTTGTTTCGAACCTGCATGGAACTCAGGGAGCGGCGCAAGTCGGCGAAGATGGAACGTTCCGTCTTGAGAACGACGTTCCTGTTAGTAATTATTCCGTCTACCTAAGCGCTCCAACTGAAGGAAAACCGCCAGCGGGGATTCCACAGAGATATTACAGTGACACATCATCGGACCTGCGTTTCGAAGCCCGGCCGGGGTTGAATACGCTGGAACTGGAGATGAAACGTTAGAGCAACTTGCGAAATGATCTCCCCGTCCCCGCCACGCGGAGGACAGCGTTTCATCAATCGAAACGCGCGCCAGTCCAGAACAACACGGGCGGGCACCTGGTAGAGCAAACTGCTCTAGAAGGAGTCGTGAAGGTCAGGCAGATTCGAGAGTGTGCCGGATTCATCTGACAGGACAGGTGTAATACAGGGAATCCCCTCTGGTATCGATCCAACCAACTTGTGATACACTTCCGTGATATCAATTCAGATGCCATGTTCACGGCAGCAGAAAGCAGATCAATGAATCAGGTCCTGGTCATTATCGGTGACGCCAGCGAAACACTGGACACCATGTATCCCTACTATCGGTTACAGGAGTCCGGGTTCCGTCCGGTGGTCGCGGCACCGGAAAAGCGACTTTATCAAATGGTCATGCACGAAGTGCGGCCCGGCTGGACCATCACGAAAGAATGGGAAGGGTATCAACTGCAGGCGGATATCGCGTTCCGTGACATCAATCCCGAAGAGTACCTGGGAATCTTCTTCAGTGGGGGCCGGGCTCCGGAATACATCCGGGAAGATCCCGACCTGCTGCGTATCACCCGCTACTTCTTTGAAGAAAATCGACCCATTGCCAGCGTGTGTCATGGCGTCGAAATTCCCGCCCGGGCCGGATGTGTCGAAGGTCGCCGGATGGCCACCGTCGCGAAGTGTCAGTTCGATCTGGAAGTGTGCGGGGGAATCTATGTGAACGAACCCTGCGTCGTCGACGGGAATCTCGTTTCCGGGCGAACCTTTCACGATAACGGCGCCTATGTCGGTCCCTGGATTCGCCTGCTGGTCGAAGCGCGCCGTGCCGCGCAGGCTCGACTGGAAAACGGTCACTCTTCAACAACCGCCTGTTCACCAGTCTGACAGCCCGTTGAATCAGTGTGCCACTGGCAGCCGGCCTCAATCCTGTTCGGCGCTGAGTTTGCGGGGCGGGGTTTCCCCCGCGCCCCGCCGAACGCGTCTTCTTTTGCGTTGACATTTCAGCGGGGATCGCCCCAGTTCGCTCCCGGTCCATGACTGAATGAACGATTGCGCGTTGTCACGGTCCGGCAATGATCCACAATTTCCGGCAGAGATTTTCCCAGGACCGCGCCGACGGATCCTTCGTGAAATCGAGCAACTTGCAAAATGATTTCACGGACTCATGTGGTCCGATGCTGCGTCTGACGCCTCCCCTTGCGGACTCTTCCTCTTTTTCGACAATCGAACACACATGCAATTGATGTGCAAATCTGTTTTCGGTACAAATGCATCTGTGGTCCCATCTCACGGCGAACCATTGCTGCAGAATGCCGAAGTCTTCAAATGCACCTGGCGACATTTCGAAAAGAACGTCTTCAACTCACCCGAAAGCCCTGGCTTGCGGGAGTTCTCGTCTGCTTTGTCGGGCTGACGTCCTATTCGGTCACCCTGGGAATTCACCGATATGAAGAACTGTCCGTTTCCCAGCGTGCGCGTCAGGAGGAGGCCCGCCGGGACTGGATGGAGCAGAAAACCGGCAGCGCTCATCTGGCGACACACCACGGGACATCGCTCTACAAAGTCTTCTCACCGCTGATCGCATTCGATCTGGGGGTCGATCCGTTTCAGGGGACCGCTGTTCGCCTGGAATCACACCGGCAACAGCCGATGACCGATCCGCTGTCAGCTGAGATCGTCGATCCGTTGCACTTCGATGTTTCGTCTCCGGCACTTCTCCTGCAGTGTGTGCTGCCGTTGCTCATGATCTTTCTGACGTTCTCGAAAATCTCTTCGGAACGGGAACAGGGAACTCTCTCGCTGATTCTGAGTTCAGGGGGAAGCTGGAGACGCTGGGTCTTCGCTCATTTCACCGTTTCGTTCGCATTGACGGTGTTCATCCTGCTCCTTCCGATGGGATGGATCGCCGTGTGGATGAGCTCGGCCACGTCTCCCCCAGAAGTCTGTCCGGGAAATCACAGCACCACTCAAATCCTTCTCCCCTCAGGGGAGAAGGTGGCCGCAAGGCCGGATGAGGGGGCGCACGTTGCCAGTGCCAGCACCTCTCACCGGTCGAACCCCTCTCCTCTCAGGGGAGAGGGAGAATCCCGGGACAGACCCCCAGAGTCCTTCGACACCAACCTGAAGTCCCGCTTTGCGTTTCTGCTGGGATGTCAGCTGCTCTTCCTGGGAGGATGGATTCTGCTGTCTCTGGGAATTTCCGCCCGGGCCAAATCATCGCGAGTCGCATTCGTTCTCCTGTTGTCATTCTGGACCGGATGGTGCGTTGTCATGCCCCGCCTGGCGGTCGAGTTCGCCCGCCATCAGGCACCACTGCCGCTCCAGGAAGATCTGGTGCGCGACAGTCGGACTCAGGTGAAGTATGCTGATGAGCCCCGGGCCTCTGCGAAAATCCATGCTGATCTGGAAGCAAAGCTCTTTGCGGAATATGGAGTCAGTTCCCGTAAGGATCTGCCGTTGAACTGGGGGGGAGCGTCGATGATCGCTCTGGAAGAACATACGGATCAGCTCTACGACGCGCAGGCCGCCCGGCTGAACGACATTTTTGTCAAACAGGACCAGATCCTGAATGCTGCGGTCTGGATATCCCCCTTTCTCGCAATGCGCGCGGCGTCGTCAGCGTTTGCCGGAACAGATCGGCGGCATCATCAGGCGTTCTACGATGCCGCTGAGCAGTACCGCAGAAAACTGGTGCTGACCATGAATCAGTTCGACATGGCCAGGATCAAACCCACCAGCGCGAAGTCCGGCCCGGAAGTGTGGGGACTGGTTCCGGCATTCCAATATGAATTCCCTGACGTACAGGCGGTCGCCGAACGGTCCAGGACATCGCTCATTGTGCTGGTCGTCTGGTTCTTCGGGACAGGGCTTTTCGCGCTGATTGCGCCCGCCCGAATGTAAGGCATTCCCTTTCTGCGCGCTGTCATTGTGGCCCCTTCTGAACTCACCTCAAGAAGAACTCCCGGTATGCTGGTTCGCCTGAAAATGGAATGGCTGCTGTTACGCCGAGATCGCGGCTACTGGGGAGGACTGTTCCTGCTGAGTCTGCTGACGGTGCTGGCCTTTCAGGTCGGATGGTCGAGAATGAAACAACAGGCACGTCTGCATCAGCGGTTTCTTTCAGAACGTACCGACCTGCTGACCGTTTTTCAGGCGTCGGTCGCTGACCACGAAAAGCAGCGAGAGGAGAAATCCGTTGAAGGAATCTCGCGCGTCGGCGTCACAACGGATCTTCCGCCGATCGACTTCGAGTCACTCCTCAATCGGAAAGTCAGTCCACTCGAACAGAGCCAGTACAGCTGGATGTGGAGTTCCGCGCGAACGTCCGCCGGGATGATCTTTCTTTCCACCTCTTTCAAAGTGTGGAGACCACCCACCGTGACGGGGGCACTCTCTGTCGGAGAAGCCGATCAATGGCCGGAGTTCTTTGTTCCGCAATTGAGTTCACGAGAAAATATACCGTTTCCTTCTGTTGCAAAAACATTGTCTGCATCCCGCATTGTGAATCCGTTTCATCTCGACATCGGGGCCTTTGATCTCTCGACATTACTGATTGTCATCGTCCCGCTGGTGATCGTGGTTCTGACGTACGACGTTCTCTCAAAAGATCGGGAACAGGGAATCCTCCGGATGCTGACATCTCAGAATCAATCGGTCTCCTCGCGGATACTCGTACGCCTGTGCTTACGGATTCTGGGGATCGTCATTCTGTTTCTCGGGACCATTCTCGCCTGCTACGGCATCAGTGGCGCGGACCTGACCGATTCAATGACCTGGCAACTTCTCGGCACGTTCTCACTGGCCGTCTGTTTCTATGCGCTGTTCTGGGGAAGTCTGGTCGGGGGAGTGAATGCCCTGGGATGTTCCTCGACCACGAACGCCGTTGTCCTGGCAGTCAGCTGGATCATTCTGGTGTGTGTGCTCCCACTGTCGATTTCCCAGTCAGTGGCCCATGCGTATCCGGTGTCACGCGCCGGATCTCTGGCCGAAAGAGAGAAAGAGATCCAGAAGTCGATCCGTGAACTGCAGATGCAGGCGACCTTGGACACCCGTGAAACGCATGGGGAAGCGACACCCGCCTCGAGAACGGAACAGATTGCGCGAATGCAGGAGGAAGCCCGCAGGGGGACCGAGACACTTTATCGATCCATGGAGCAGGATGTCACCCGGTTCTATGCCCAGCACCAGCAGCGTGCAGAAGCCATCCAGTTCTGGCAATCACTGTCCCCCCCACTCGCGATGAAAATGATTTGTGACACGATCGCCGGGAACAGTCACGATCAGTTTCTGCGCTTCACAAAGAAGATCAGTGATGATCACCGTGACTTTCTCGCCGGCTTCCAGTCGCAGCCTCACAGCAATCGACGACTGACGTCCGACGATTTGCGACAGATGTCCTGTTTCCCGATCGTGTCGCCGGTTGCTGACATCCACTGGCTCCCAGTGCTCTGGTCGCTTGTGACCATTGCTTTCTGGGGAATGATCCTGGCGATCCTGGGATGGGGAATCCTGCGTTTGTGATTTGAACACGGAGAGACGGAGGAGAAGAGTTTCATCGTCCGTTTAAAACTCTCCATCATGATCAGGAACAGAAGAAGTTCACGATGCTGAAAACGATCGATCTTGTGAAACGGTTCAAGACCCATGTGGCTCTACGGGGCTTGAATCTGACCGTGGAACCGGGGGAAGTGTTCTGCCTGCTGGGAGCCAATGGGGCAGGGAAGTCGACGACAATCAACCTGTTTCTGAACTTCATCGCTCCGACCTCGGGACAGGTCCTGGTGAACGGCCTCGACGTCACAAAACATCCCCGGCAAACCCGGCAGTTGCTGGGGTACATCCCGGAACAGGTCATGCTGTATCAGGATCTCACCGGACTGGAAAATCTGGAATACTTTTCCAGCCTGAACCGTCGTCGATCGCTCCCTCGCCGGCAGTTGAAAGACCTGCTCTCTCAGGTGCATCTCTCCGAAGAAGCGTGGAATCGCCGTGCAGGGACATACTCCAAGGGGATGCGTCAGAAAGTGGCCATTGCGGTGGCCCTCTCGAAAGACGCCCAGGCCTTCCTGTTCGATGAACCCACGTCCGGCCTGGACCCCAAAGCAGCGAACGAGTTTTCAACGCTGATCCATCACCTGCAGGAACGTCAGATGGCGATCCTGATGGCCACGCACGACCTGTTTCGTGCCAGAGAATCTGGCACCCGACTGGGAATGATGAAACAGGGGGAACTCGTCGAAACGCTTCAGGCCGATCGAATCGATCATGCCGGGCTGGAGCAACATTGTCTGCAGCAGATGCACGAGGACCGCGCGACCTGTCCAGACTCCGGCGGCCATTGACGGCATCCCCTGTTGCCAGAATCGTGATGGTCAGCAGGAATCGCTGACGCATCATCTGTCTGGTTTCAGAGAGACGCACACCACGAATTGGAAGTGACGCCAAGGACAGTGTTCTTCAGGCCGAACACGGAACTGTGCGGGGGCCTGGTCGAGCAAACGGCTCTATCCTGCCCGGCGCTGGACTGTCGCAATTCCCTTTTGGCGGGGCGCCGTTTTCCAGCGGCGATGCACCCAGAAATACTGTTCCGGCGAACGGCGAATCGCCCGTTCCAGGGCCCGACTGTAGCGTTCCGTGATTTCACGCACTTCGTCCTGGGCGACGACTTCGGTGACGTCAATCACTTCCTCGCAGCCGATCTCAAAACGGGACCAGCGGGAATTGTCGAAATCATCCGGCATGCGCCGTCCGTACCCCACAATGATGATCGCGCGATGTTCCAATGCCATCAACGCCAGTGATCGGTAAGTCGACGCCGGGCGACCGAAGAAGTCCACAAAGATTCCACGCTTTCCGGCATCCTGATCACAAAGCAATGCCAGATTCCCGCGTGCCTGCACAATGTCCATCATGCCGTCCCAGCCACCGTCTTTCAGCAGCAGGCGATGCCCTCCCACTTCCCGGGATTTGAGGAACCAGCGATGCAGATAAGGGTTGTCCAGTTTTCTGGCAACCACTCCCAGGGGAATTCCAAATTCCCCAAAAGTCGCCGTCGTCGCTTCCCAGTTTCCGAAGTGCCCTCCGACCAGAAAGACCGGGCGGCCTGACATCAATGCCCGGACGCAGGCATTCCGGTTGCGAAAGATCACGACGTCCCGGCAATTCACCCGGCGGAATTTTCGAGGAAACTGCACGATCTCAGCGACCATGCGGAACAGGTGGACCCACATGTCGTAGATCAGCCGATCCATTTCCCGGGAGGTGAGTTCTTCACCAAATGACCGCTCGATGTTCTCACGGGCGACATGATAACGTGTCATTCGACGGGGAAGAAGTGTCGTCAATCCCCAGGCCAGAGCGCATGCCAGACGTCTGGTCTGACGAGGATTCAGAATCTCGATCAGACAGACCAGAATTCGAAACGCGACATACTCTGCTCGACGCCGGAGATCCATCAGCACGGCGTTTCCTCCTTGAGCCGTCCCTCTTCGATTTGTGGGGGCGTACCAAACGATCCGGCACAGGCCCTTCGAATCGCGCAGTGTCGTCGGAAAGGCCGGGAAGAGTCAACAGAAATTCATCGTCCGGTCAGACCGAAACACCCGCCGGACTGGCTTTTTCGAGCACCGGCCGGGAAATTGCCTGCTCGGCCTGATGAACCAGCTGAGCCATTTCCCACGCTGAAACATAGTGATAGCGGAAATTGGGATGCTGCTGGTGGTAGGTCGCCAGTTCCTGATGGAACTGTTGCATCTGCGGGCCGAGCAGCATGTCGATGTTGCCGTTTTTACAGCCATGCGTATGCAGCTTGACGAACTTCCAGTCCGGTTTCCCTGCGACATGAACACCTGCCTGCATCCAGAGTTTCATCCGCCGCATCGACGGAGGACGCCCCTCATGCAAATCAGAGTTCTCGGTTCGGGGAATGATTCCAAGGCGGCGGCGTTTCCAGTCCGGGAGCAGAGCCCCCTGAATCATTAACAGGTGATCCGCCGGTGGTGACTGTCCGACTCGGGCCCGGATTCCGACGTTGTGGGATTTTCGCTGTCCGGGTTTGTCCTGGGCGTAATAGATCGAATTGATCGTCTTCGTCTGGGTCGCACTCGGAGCCGACGGCAGCGTGAAATCGGCGTAACATCCGGTTTCCTTCAGAATGGTGAGTTCTGCATCGACCCCGCAGAACCGGCCATCCGGACGGGAATTGCACAACGCCCAGTTTCCGTGAATGAATCCATAAACGATCTCACCTGTCACCGGGTCCCGGCGCAGCAGACCGTGACGGTAATGCAATGTTTCGCGGAAGTTCTCGAGCTTCTCACGAAGCTGCTCTGCCGTGTCGTGATGGTGATGGAGATGGATATCAACGTCGACGTACTGAGCGTCAACGAGTGGTCGAATGTCGTCCAGGTAGTGGGGCCGGTATTCATCTTCCGGAAAGAAGAAGGTGTAGCGTGGCGCCCGGCCGTTGACGTCTTCGAACCCGCCGAACAGGCGTGGGTATTCATCACGCCAGCGGTGGACCCGGGACGTGGCCAGATCATCGCTCGCCCCGTAACACCGGGGTTCCCAATGGTCACAGATGGCGATGAACACGTCGGTTTCATCGTCGAGATGACAGCGCGGGCGCGGTTCTTCCGGGAACAGATAACTTCCGAGCCAGCGGTGCATCTGACGGGAATAGATTGCTCCACCCGCCAGGCCCGCCGCGCCGGTCGCCAGTCCCATTGTTGACAGCAGTTCCAGTTCCCAGATTGTCATGACGGTCAACCAGGCCTTCCTTGTCGTGATTTCGGCCAGGAGTTCGCCCGTAAACCCTGTTTTCGATCTGTTGAAAGGTGAACAATTCGATCAAAATGTGTTGCGAGTTGTGCGGTCAATCGCCCCCGTTCGAAACGGGAAATATCCCAGTTGGCCCCTTCGAATCTCTCGCCGCAGCGATGCAGTTCCAGGGTCAGCAGCAGCTTTGACACAATTCCTTCCTGATCTCCGGGAGCACACAGCACCGTCCCCGGCAGGTCGCGGACGACCTCCCAGACATCCCCTGGCGGAGCGACGACAAAAATCGGACGCCGTGCCGCCATGTATTCAAACGTCTTCGCATTGATGATCCGCTGTGCCTTGGGGAGATCGCTGTTCAACATCAGCAGGGCATCTGCCGAACGCATCAGAGCGACCGCTTCGTCATGAGAAACGAACGGATGCCGGACGACGGAGACCGGTGTCCCGTTCAGTCGATCCAGAATGGCGTCCTGATCTCCGGTGCGGCGGCCTGCCAGAAACAACTCCATTCGTTCGGCGAGCGCCGGCTGTTCGCGGCTGATTCTCAGCAGCGCTTCAACAACCGGCTCAATGGAATTCAGATTCCACAGCGTTCCGATGAACGCGAGTCGGAACTTCGCATTCGGATCCGTCAGACGCAGCGCTTCGTCCGGCGGCGCGGTGCGCCAGTCATCGGGGTCGAATCCGTTGTAGATGAACGAGACGGGAGCGCGGCTGCCGTTTCGAAAGGCGAATTCTTCAATGGCCATCGCACTGGACGGTGTCGTTGCCAGAATCAGATCGGCCGCGCGCACAACGCGCGACTGCTGACGGTTCTGAACCGCATTCGCAAAACGGCCCTGTCCTTTGTTTTCCCAGTACGCATTGCTGATGTCCCATTCATCCCGATAATCGAGAATGAGCGGCAGTCCGGTCTTTCGGCTCAGTTTTTTCCCCAGCAGGAACGAAGAGAATGGCGGACCGGTGGCAATGATGACATCGTGCGGCGTTTCTGCCAGCAGCTTCAGTCCGTCACGATAGGCGTGCGGGTGCCAGAGAATCTGCGAATCCGGCTGAAGTGCGGTATTCGCGACCCGGCGGGCGAGCCCTTTCACGAATCCCGTGATCGATGCCCGTCCCCCGGCAGATTTCTGGCTGCCGGAGACGGCCGCTTTCACCGCATAACCCGGCTCATAGGTTTTCGCGCGACGAATGATCGTTCCTGCGGGAATGTCCCGCAGCAGACTCGGGTCATGCAACGGGACCGACGCGTTTGAAACCGTCAAGACCGAGGAAGACCAGCCGAATTGCGGCAGGTACTTCACAGACTTGCTGACGCGATGAACGCCAACTCCCCCGGTTGGAGGAAACAGGTAGGAAACAAACAGGGCGCGACGGGGCTTCGTCATCGAACTCATGGGTTCCTCTTCTCCGTCGGCGGAAAGGAGGGGTTTTCCACATTCGGAACTTCGCTGTATTCAAACGAGTCTTCGAGAACGCGTCGCTTGATGATCGTCGTCGTTGGTTCGTCACTCAGATTTCCACGCAGCGACTGCAGCAGCCGGGCGGTCTTTCTGGCCGTATTGTTCCAGGTTCGTGGCAGATAAGTCGCCGCGGCCTGTTTCGCTTCCGTGGTCAGCATCTTCATGATTCCGTCTGCGAATGCGACGGACTGTTGCGGAGGAACCAGAAGACTGGCTTCGCGGAACGACACTTCCCGGACACTTCCCACGTCCGTCGAAACAAATGGAGTTCCACAGGCGAGAGATTCTCTCAGAACATTCGGCAGCCCTTCGGAATCACTGCTGAGTACCGTCAGATCGGCAGCCCGATACCAGTGAGCCACCTGTTCTGGTTCGACGGCCCCATGAAACAGAACCTGGTCATCCAGCTTCATTTTCTGAACGAGTTGACGAATGGCCGCCCGCTCTGGCCCGTCTCCCACGAGATGCAGAGTGAATGGAACCTGGCGATCGCGAAGATGGCCAGCGGCCTCGATCAGCACCGGCAGGGCTTTGATCTGGACCATTCGTCCAACCCAGAGCAGGTGAAATTGTCCCTCATCCAGTCCCAGTTTCTTTCGTGCCATCGGGCGGGTCTGGGTGCATTCGAAGATCCGGTCATCCACTCCCTGATAGATGGTGACGACGTTCATCTCCGGCACGTTCAGTTCACAGACCTTTCGACGCAGTCCTTCGCTGACGGTAATCACCGCACTGGATTGCATCAGCACCCGCTTGACCTGTTCTCCCCGGCCCGGCAGATGTGGCAGGACCAGGACATCGGACCCTCCCACAATGACGGCGCTCGGGATGTTGGCAATCGCAGCGGCACGGCAGCCGATTTCTCCATCGGGGTGGGCCCAGTAACTCAGAATCGCGTCCGGACGAAATGTTTTCAGCGTGCGTTCGACACAATTGCGAACAGACCACCACATCTGCTTGCCGTAGTGGTTCTGGCAGACGCGAGGAGTGTACCAGGAGACCGGGTAGCGAACGGTCACTCCAATCCGGGCCATGTCACAGGTTCGTTCAAACGACTTTTTCCGGCCCAGGTACGAATAGGCCTCTGTAAAAAATCGGGGGGAAATGACTGACACCTGATGATGTGCCTGCAGGGCCCGCACGAGCGCGGCGTTATAGGTCCCTTTCGTCGGTGACGAGGCATCAGGAAAGGCCGTACTGAAAAAAAGAATACGCATGTTGCGGGCTCGATTCCGACGTTCATGATTCTGCAAGAGGAGTCAAGACTCTCTTTTAACCCCAGAATCGAGTAGGTGTTAAAGTCGGTACGATCCTGACAATCGGATCAGGAAACCATTCCCCACTCCGGAGAATGGCAGTCATTGCTCTCTAACATAGCTCCAGTTTCAGTCTCCGACGGAGGAAACTGTTTTTTGCAGGGCATCTTCCGTGGAGATCCGGGGGAACCAGGACAGCCTGCGTTTCAGCTTGTCATTCGAGTACAGCACCGGACTCCAGATCGCCGCGCTTTTGTACCGGGTGAGGACCGGTGGAACCCGTCCCCGGGACAGGCAGGTTCCCATCTCATTCAGGGCGGACAAAACTCCGATCAATCGTCGTGGAATCCACAAGGCGCGCACTCGGGTTCCATGTTCACGCAGGAGGTTGAGAATCCGTTTCCCGGTGGGGAGCTGATCATCCACGACATTGAAGACTTCCCCGTCAATTCCCGGTGTCAGTCCGGCTCTGACGATGGCGTCGGCACAGTTCTCGACGAAGGTATACGGCAACGGCTCCCCCCCCCCCATGCGGAGAAACAGGGGACCAAGAGCCAGTCCGACCCGACTGGTCAGCAGTGAGCGACCCGGCCCATACAACACTCCCGGACGAATCACCACCAGCGGCAATCCCTGCGTTTCGTGAGCCTCCCAGGCAATCGCTTCCTGTCGAATTTTGCTGAACGTGTAAGCGTCACGCCGTTCCGGGTGGGGATCGATCGGAGTTTCCTCCGTCAGGGTTCCCCAGTTCTTCAACGACCGGGTGCCATAGACTCCGAGCGAACTGACCAGCACGAACCGCTGGAGTCGCGCTCCAACCGCGGCGTCGATCAGGGTCTGTGTCGAAGCCAGTGTATTCTGCACCAGTGTCGACGGACTTCCATAAACGGTTGCCGCGAGGTGGTACACCGTCCCGGAACGGGGAAGCTCCTGATCGAGAAATGCACGATCTTCCAGATCCCCTTTGACAAGTTGAATCAATGACTGCTCGGCGGATGTCAGGCCGGACTGCATCCCCTGCACGTCGCTGCCGTTACGAACCAGGCAGCGGACAGAGACTCCCTGAGACACCAGGCTGCGCACCAGATGGCGTCCCAGAAATCCCGTCCCCCCGGTCACAAAAGCGGTCTGCGACATTACGGATACTCCCGACCTGATGCCTGTCATCTCGAGTAGGTTGCTCTCAACCGGTTCGGTCGAGCATGTGCCCGCCCGTGTTGTTTTAGGCAGGCGCACGTTTCGCTTGATGAAACGCTGGTGCCCGCATGGCAGGACATCTGACATGCTTTACAAAAACGCTCCAGGAGTCTGTCCCGGAATTCACAGCACAACTCATCAAGTCCTTCTCCCCTGAGGGGAGAAGGTGGCCGCAGGCCGGATGAGGGGCCGAACATTGCCAGTGCCAGCACTTCTCACCGGTCGAACCCCTCACCCCGACCCTCTCCCCTCAGGGGAGAGGGAGAATTCCGGGACAGACTTCTGGAAGGAACACGAGGAGTAAATCTCTCCGGTTCAGCGACCGGTTCCGATGCCGGCACAGTCGCGATACAGTCGTTCGTAACTCGCCACCATCGAGCGGGCATTGAAGTGATGTTCCACTCGAGCCCGCGCGGCATCGGCCATGACCGGCCACAATGGCTGTTCATCCAGCATGTCGCAAATGGCCTGAGTCAGTGCCTGCGGATCTTCAGATGGAACCAGTTTTCCGGTTTCCCCGTCCACGACGATCTCAGGATTTCCACCGACGCGGGTCGTCACAATCGGCAGTCCGACCGCCATCGCCTCGAGCAGGGTCAGTGAAATGCCTTCTGTCCGGGAGGATGAGACAAAGAATCCGGCGGTTCGCAGCAGTTCATGAACGTCCCGGCGTTCTCCAAGAAATTCGACATGCCGCTCGATTCCGAGTTCCCTTGCCAGAGTTTCCAGTCCGCTTCTCTCGGATCCATCCCCCACGAGACGAAGTCGGAATCGCGGCTCCCTTTGAATCACTCCAGGCAAGGCTCGAAACAGCGTTGCATAGTCTTTCTCTGGCGAAAGGCGTGCGACGGAAATGGCAATCGGTTCCGGACGAGGACCGGAAAATGCGAACCGCTCCAGATCGATTCCATTCCAGATGGTCTGCATCTTCCGGGTTGATGCCCAGTCCTGTTTCCGGCACAGTGCCGTCGCATCTTCCGACACCCCGACCACACGGGACGCCAGCTGATTGGCAATCCGGAACTGCCACAGGCTTTTCCAGCCGGAACCGCATCCTCGGCCATGCTGAGTATTGATCACTGCCCGGACGGGTGTCAGTTTTGCGGCGAGAGCACCATAGAAGTGCGGATAGGTGTTGTGTGTGTGGACGACGTCGATCTGTCGTTCCAGCAGCAGCTGACGCAAGGCAACAATGGTTTTTCGTTTCGTGGAGTTCTGCATCCCCATGGAGATGACGTCGTGCCCGGCGGCTTTGAGATCCTCTGCCGGCTGCCCCAGTTCTTCGAGCGCCACAAATGTTAATGCAACCTGTTGGGGATTTCTGAGCCGCGCAAACTCCACCAGCAGACGTTCCAGTCCCCCCGTGTTGAGCGTCATGCTGAGATGACAGACGCGCAGCGCGGCGGAAGTTCCCCGGGGGAGAAACTGGCTGAACCGTTGAGAGGGAATTTGTGTGCTCGGCACGTCAGGAATCCTTGAATCGGTTGGACGCGCTGCAATCTGCCCGGCATGGCGCGTCAAGTCCGTTGTCAAATGTCAATTGTCGAGTGGCGTCGAGGAGTGTTCTGAGGACGTCGGAGGCTCAGCCGTTGATGTTGTTCGAGCCGCTTTCAGGGAGGCCTTCCAATGGGTCAGACATTTCTTTGCTTGCCGCAGACGTTCTGCCAGCGTCCGCTTCCAGCCGGGGCGAGACACCGTCAGCCAGCACAATTGCGAGGAATGCGTCGACAGGTTCTCCTTGTGGCGTTTGTCGCCGACCAGAAAGTCGTAAGCTCGAAATCCACGTTTCAGTGCTTCTTCCATGCAAAGATAGTGTGAAATCAGTCCGGGGCTCGGTTTCTCTTCGAAAGAAGCAAAACCGGAAAGGTAATCGAGCAGCCGATTCTGATCGTTCAGCAGAAACAGACAGCCGACCGTCTCATCCTGTTGCCGGACCCGAAACAGAACGGCCTTGTCTTCGAGAAAGAGTTTCAGGCAGGCGGTCTTCTGGAACTGCTCGAATCGGGAACTGGCGAAGGCTCCCGCCTCACCCACGGCCTGCCAGCGGGCCTGATGCAGCGTGATGAGTTCCTGAAAAATCTCTTCGGCCTGTTCGAGCGATTCCGCCCATTCGCAGGTCAACGTCCCATACTGTTTCAGTCGGCGTCGCAGATTCGACCGGGTGCTGCGTCCCAGGCTGCTGATGACATCGGTTTTTTGATGTCGCGCTTCCGCAAGGTCGAAGTACCGACTGTCCCGGGCGCGGACGACCGCTCCGGGAAAGAACTCCTGCCACTCGGACAGTTCGCTCTCTTCGAATCCGTCGAGGTGAAACTCTTCCCAGGCCGTGTCGGACTGCACCTGCCGGCACAATCCGGCGACAAACCGGAACCGGAACGACGGTTCGACCAGAAGTCGGTTGTATTCGACACAGACACTTCCCGGTTGCGGTTCTCCCGCGGTTCCGAAATGCCGCGTCTTCATCAGAAACGGCCCGTTCTTTTGTCCTTGTCCCGACGTGAGCAGACAGATTCCTCTGACCAGGCCGTCACACTCCGCAACATGAATCTCGCTGGGAACGATGTCTCCGTACGCGGAGAGCCAGGTTTCCACCCACGTTGCGGAACAGGCCACCGACGTCGATTGCATCCGGGATTCGAGCAGGCGCCAGATCGCCAGAGCTTCGTCCAGTTGGTCCCGACTGGAGAACACTCTCCAGCGGAGGTGACCGGTCAGCGTCTGTCCGAGTTCAGCGGAAGTCATCGGCATGGAACCTGGAACCGATCCATTATGGGCTGTCTTCAGCGGTCTGTCTGCAGAGATGATGTTGTGTTGTTCCTGCATTATACCGACTCCACAACCGGGTTCGCCGGGACACGGCCAGGGGAACGGTCCCAGCGTTCCAGGAACAGCACGATGGCGCGCGTCCCCAGTAAGGCCACACCCCCCCCTGCCGTCACCAGCAGTAACGGACCCCATCCGGAAGCGGGGATCACACGCGAGACGCAATCACAGTAGACAATCAATGCCACGATCCCCGGAAGTTGTGGTGCGACAACCGTCCGCCAGAGTTCCTGTCGACTGAGTTGCAGAACGCGAATCGAGTACGGCAGCAACACGGCCAGTTCCACGGCATACAGCGGGATGATGGTTCCCCACGCCACCCCGATGATTCCCCACCATTGAATGAAGAGCAATGACAGTACCAGATTCAGAAAAGCTTCCAGCAGATCGATCCAGGCCTGAACCCGAACCTGGCCAATTCCCAGCAGAGCCTTTCTGACGACGACCATGGGCAGGGCAATCAGCTGTGACGCCACCAGCAGCACCAGTACAGTCTGGCTGCTCGCATACTGGGCCCCGATCCAGGTACGGATCAACAGATCTCCGAAATAGCAGGTTCCCACCAGAAATCCACCGGCCAGCAGAAACGCCACACCCATTCCCTGATGCACGAGTCGGGCAAGTCCGGCCCGGTCATTCAACGCGTACAGCTCGCCCGCTTTGGGAAGCACTGCTTCGCCGATTTGAGCGATCGGGATCTGAATCATCTGCGCGATTCGCAGACCAATCTGGTAAGGCACGACCGCGACTGGTCCCAGAATCAAGCCGATAATGACCGTGTCGGTGAAGTAGATCAGATATTCCGCCAGCTGGGCGATGGCACTGAACGCACTGAAGTGAACACATTCCGCAGCAGCCTGCCGTTCGGCACGCCAGGGAGCAATCGACAGTTGCGGGAGACTTCGATAGGCAAACCAGGCACTCGCAGAATGCTCCAGAATCGTCGCGACGAGGAAGATCAATGACAGGGTGATCAATCCGTATTGCTGTTGCAGACAGAGCAGCGTCAGCAGCAGGCGAATGATTCCCATCGACATCTCGATGCCGTGTTTCACCGCAAGTCGCTGAGTTCCGACCAGCACGCCGCCATACACACTGGCCACCATTCCCAGCCCGATGGTCAGGCCCAGAATCAGAATGGAAACCTGAATCTGTCCGACCGGGAGTTCTCCCCATTTGTCGAGCGCGGGAGCCCACCAGGCAAACAGCGACGTGACTGCCACGACGAGCAGGGCCCCACAACAATAGAATGCCTGAATCGTACTGACGACGACATTCAGCCGTTGCCATTCCTTGCGGGAGGACAGGTCGGCGACGTACCGGCAGATCGTCGCTCCGAAACCGGCATAAATCATCGAGGAATAGCCGGCGATCGCATTGATAAAGACCCAGGCGCCGTACTGTGCTTCTCCCACGGTGCCGAGAATGTACGGCATCAGGAAAAAGCCGATCAGCACGGTCACCAGATGAGCCGACCAGCCAGCGAGAATATTCTTTCGGACGGTCATCGGGACGTCACCATGGGCGTTGAAGACACGGTGGAATCGCTTCTGCGTAACTGCGACAGGCGCCGGGGAAGATTCAGCAGATGGACAGGTAAATACGTTGCAAGCCAGCAACCCAACGTGCGGGGAGACGGTTTATCGTTCAACAGAGCCCGGTAATACTGACGGGCGAGCGGCAGGTCCCGCATCCAGAAGAGTGCTCCGGCATACTCTTCCAGCAGTGCTGATCGTTTCGAGATCACTTTCTCGCGTGGCAGATTGAACTGTCGCGAGATCATGTCCACATTCAGCAATTCCGCTTGAATCACACGGTCCACCTGTTGCGACAGGCTGTTCTCTGCCGGCGTGTAATCTGTCAGCTCTTCGCGGACGGTGACAATTTTTCCACCTGTCGCTGCAATGCGCAGCCAGAGATTATAATCCTCGGCCCCGATATAGCTTCGCTCCTCCATGAACCCGCCCACCTGTTCGTAGGTGGACTTGTTCACAATGACGGTCGATGTGCCGATATAATTATGTTCCCACAGAGAATCGAACGTCAGGTCTGTTTGACTGCGTTCCCGATCCTGCAGCGTATACGTGTGTGTCAGCACCACGCCGGGTTCGAGAACCCGGCGCTGCGTTTCCAGCTTGGTGGGCAGCCAGGCGTCATCAGAATCCAGCAGCGCGATCCAGTCCCCATTCGCAACCCGTACTCCGTGGTTTCGTGCGGCCGCCGGCCCGGCATTGACCTGCTGGACCAGTCGAACATGGGGGGAGAACGTCTGGACAACCCGGGCGGTGCCGTCGCGGGAACCGTCATCCACGACGATCACTTCCAGTGGAGAAACAGTCTGTGACAGTACGCTTTCCAGCGTGCGGACGATCGTCTTCTCCGCATTGTACGCGGGAATCACCACACTGATCCCGGGATCGGACATTCCACTTCTCCTGACAACAGTCAAATCAACCCCAGCGGGCAAACACACGAACAAAGACATAGGTAAAAGCCAGTAACCCGACACTCGCGGTCACCCACGGGCGCATCACCCGCCGTGACAGACGCAGCATCGGCCGGGGATTTGGACGATAATATCCAATCAAATTGATATAACAGGCTGCCAAGCCGGCGATCATATAGGTTGGCGGAACATAGCAACGGGACAGTGAATACATTCCCATACACCACTCCGCGATGATCGCGGCCAGGTAGGGGAGAAACCGGCGAAGTTCCGGGTGGCTGATTTGAAATCCGTGCAGCCGGATCAGGTAAATCGTGAACGCCGGAAGAAAGAAGCAGCCCATGAAGAGCGTGCCGCCGAAGAAACCGAGTTCCACAAACGAGTGGACGAAGGAATTGTGGGCGACGTGCTCTCCCAGAGTCGGATAGACTCCTTCCCCGATCCCGAAAAAGAATTTGCTCCCTTTGATGGCGGTCAGACCTTCCGCCCAGAGCTGAATACGCTGTTGTCCGGTTCCGGAAGAAATGTTGATATTCGCGGCCCGCCCGAGAATCAGCGGCGCGGCCAGTCCTCCCATGACTCCAATCGGAATGGCGACCTTGGATCCATACTTGGTGATCAGCCAGACCATTCCTCCGACACCGAACGCGAGGAGTCCTCCACGCGAGTACGTGTAGAACATGGCGACAGCATTGATCAGGATCGGAATGATCCAAAGGTAACGCAGTCCGACCAGTCGCGGATCGGTCAGGAAGTAGATGGAGATCATCGTCGTGGCCACGATCAGCAGCGAGATATCGTTCGGGTCATGGAAGACCCCCAGTCCACACAGGCGGAAAAACCAGATTTCATTCCCGTAAATGTCTTCACCGTCCCGGTCGGGAATATGGCGCAGAATTTTTCGTTCCGATGGGTCCAGGTGCCGTTCCTGATCCAGCACCACGAGGAACTCGGGATTTCCCTGCCATTGACGGACGAAGGCCCGATAATCCATCACGCTGAAGGCCACCATCACCGTGGCAAAGATGACCGTGGTCATCAGGAAGTGGCGAAAGCGTTCCGGTGTATTGATGACCGCGACAAGCACCAGGTAATAGAGCACGACTTTGGCCATGTTCGTCAGAACGATGTCCAGTTCGAAGAAGTTGCTCGTCGTCACCCGTGAGAGGGTGATCGCCACGAGCATTCCGAGCACGCAGAAGTTCACCGGTTGCTGAACAATCGTCCGCCAGCGAAGCTGATTGACGAGATCCTGAAAGCCGAAGACCAGTGCTCCGACAATACACGGCAGATACAGCTGCAGATCACCGAGCGCAGGAATCACCTCCTGCGGTCTCATGAACAGCAGTGCATTCGCAGCCAGAAATAAGAGATACGCCACCACGCCGTCGGTCCGGTCTTTCAGTTCCGTCAGGATTCAAAGCGTTCCTCCAGCGCAGAACCGCTCTGGAGGGAACACGTTCAACTATGGAACGTGAGTCGGAACCATGTCTGAATAAAGCACCGACCTGATGCCGGAAAACCGCATGGGAAAGTTCAACTCGTCGTTAAAATCAGCAGAATCGGCAGCATTGACCCGTTCAAAAAGAAAGCCCCCGACTCGACCAGTTTCAGTCCTTCCCGGTTTTCCAGCGCGGAATGGTAAAGGGGGGGAGGGATCAGGATTCAGGGGTGAGAAAAGACTTGCTCGATCATGTGCCCGCATGGCAGGACGTCTGACAGGTTTTGCAAAAACGCTCTCTTTTCCGATACGAGCCTTTCGGCGAAGACGTTGAAGGCCTTTCGTGATTCAGGGGTGAGAGTGACGGATCGTATCCAGATTTGCACTTCGCATGTGGCGATTCAACAATCGGTCAAGTAAATTGATCAGACGTCTTTTGCGACATGGTCTGAATCGGTTCAATTCCGTCATTCCCTTCAGCGATTGAGCAACGGCCTGGCGGCGTTTCCTCCATCGAAACGTGCGCTGATCCCGGACAGCATGGGGGGGCAACTCTGGTCGGGCAAACCTCGTGTTTCAGCGTGTTTCAGCGTCAAGGAAGGAACCCTGTGACAGGAAATCGATCAACGGAGGAGAACACTCCCCTGTTGTTTTTTTCTCTGGTGTGTGTGAGCAGCTGGCTGCTGATCCCGCTGCTCGCAACGGGTCAGGAACCGGACAGTTCAGCCCCCCCGGTGCAGACGGTTCAACTGTCGTTCAAACCGTCCGATGCGCCGCCGCCTGCGACTCCGCAGTCACTTGGTGACATTCTGAAGATCGTGCTGTTGCAGGCGATTGATGACGAATTCGTCGACGAGCGAAACTGGGGGCGGACCACTGAGCGATTCGATGGATTTCGCATTCGGGGAACCCGGATCTCGAAGCGCGAGCGGGAGGTCAATCATGGTTTCTGGCAGCGATATCGCGTCAGGCTGGTTCATCCGGACGACACGTTGAAGATCGATCTGCAACAGCAACCCGCCGCTGATGGCGAGATCTCCTTCACGCTGCGAATGACATTACGCGTGCGCTGTGAGGCCACCTATGTCTTTTGGAACTACGGCGTCAAAGGTCTGAATGGAACCGCGATCTCTGACGCCACGGTCCAGGTCCGGCTCGTCCTGTTGAGCCGTCCACAGTTCCGATTTTCACTGGATTCTCCCTTGCCGAAGTTCGAGCTTCGCCCGCGCATTTCGCAACTTGATCTGAAGTTGAAAGATGTCGACCTGCGCCGCCTGGGAGTGCTCACCGGACCGGGAGTGGAGATGCTGGGAGATGGTTCACGGAAGGCCATCGAAGAACTGCTGCAACAGCAGACCGGGAAACTCAAAAACCAATTGCAGAAGAAACTCGACGGTCACGAAAAGTGAGCTGCGTGTCGCCCGCCGTGCAGACAGGGGGGTTACCCCCTTTTCGAAAACCAGCGTTTCCACCAGGAGGGTTTTCCGACCGGTGGGTCGCCGTTGGTGAATCGGAGTAAATCCGCGTACAACTGATCCGCATTCTGATACCGGTCGTCGACGTTCCTCTTCAGGCACTTCTGAATGATTTTCTCCATCGCCGGCGGCAACGTCGGCTGCACTGATCGGGGGGCACAGGCTTTTCCACTTTCGATCTCCTTGACGAGTTCCGCCTTGCTTTTGCCGTTGAACAGCGGCTGCAGCGTACAGAGTTCGTAAAGAGTCGCGCCGAAGGAATACAGGTCACTGCGGGCATCGCCAGAACGGTTCAACTGCTCTGGAGACATGTAACGGAGCGTTCCGGACAGCGGTGCGTTTTGATTGGCCAGGATGGTTTCCTGTCCCATCGCGAGACCAAAGTCGGTGATCCAGATTTTCCCCTGACGGTCAATCAGGATGTTGCCGGGTTTAATGTCCCGATGAAAGACTCCCTTCTTGTGAGCATAGCGCAACGCCGAGACGATCTGCATGGCAATCTTCGCCAGCTGTTTCCACGAATCATGCCGTAACAGCCGTTTGCTCCCCCTGTTTTCCATGATCTGTCCACGCTGGGGATGGAACTCGGAGATCAGATCGTCGACAGACACGATTCCCTCGTTCTGGCTCCAGCGATCAATCAACTTGTCCAGACCGACTCCCTCGATTAACTGCATCGCATAATAGAACCGGTTGTCATGTTCCCCGAAGCTGTAGACCGGAACGATATGATTGTGCTGCAATCCGGCGGCCAGGCGGGCTTCATGGCGAAACTGCTCTGCCCAGGAGGATTTCTTCGGATACTGCCAGGGAAGAAGTTTGACCGCCACACGACGTTTCAATGATTCCTGCTCCGCTTCGAAGACCACTCCCATTCCGCCCCGTGCGATTTCCCGCAAGATGCGAAAATCTCCGAGATTGGTCAGTTCGAATGTTTCTGGAAGTGGATGATGAATCGAACGGAATTCCCGCTGAACCTTCCAGTCCTCCATCGCGGCGACGAGCGGGAGAAACTCCCTGAGCTCCGCTTCGATGGACGGATGCCGGCGGACGACATCCTCGATCGAAACCGAGTCCCCTTTCCGCAACTGCTCGATGTAGTCGGATGCAATTTCTTCGAGTTGATCCCGGGCGTTGTTGGACTGGCTTCTTTGCGGCAACCCGCATAGCTCGGCTTCCGAAGGATCGTCAGAACGTGGACGGGGAGCATTCATGACGGCAATTTCGAAGGGGCCGGGTGACGGACGAATTCAGGAGAGTTGAAGAAATCGACTGCGGTTGGGGTCAGCGAAGGTGTCGAACAGTCCGCTTGACCGTTCTCCTCGCAGCGAATGTGCCCCCTGTCCGCTGACTTCAAACGGAACAATCACCCTGGCATTCGCTCACGAAATCCCGGCAGGGCTTCCAGAATTTTTCGCAATCGTCCGATGGCACGAACGTACCGCAGGCTGGCGGCCTGTTCAGAAATCCCCAGCGCGCGCGCCGTCTCACTGTTTGACAGTTCTTCGAAGTGTCGCATCGCCAGCACTTCCTGATCCAGATGATTCATCCCCTCGAGTGCCAGATTCAGTTGCTCCGCGAGTTCGGCCTTGAGTGCCAGCTGACTCGGTGTCGTCATCTCCCCGAGCAGATGCTGAGACAATGAAAACGACGTCGACTCCGGACTCCATCCACTGGACAGCGACCTCTCCCGATTGGCGTCCCGGGACTGCGTCTCCAGATGACGGCGGTGGACGTCGATGAGCGTCTGATTGACGATCAACCGCAACCAGATGAAGAACGAATCGGGGGAATCGTACAGGAAGTGGACGATTCGTTTCTCGGCATCCAGGTAGGCTTCCTGGAGAACATCGTCGGCATCCACCCGTCCGATCAGACGGCGATCCATGCGAAACTGCACAATCCGCCAGAGTCGTTCCCGGTAATGATCAAACAATCTGGCCAGCGCGGAACGGTCGCCATGAATGACGTCGTTCACCAGCCGTTCCAATGTCAGATCATCCATTTGCGGGGACATTCTTCCGCCACTCAATTCTGCTCGAACTCGAAAGATGACCACCAGGCCGTTGCGGCCTCCTTGTCAGCGTAACCGAAAGCCATAGTCCTGTCATTCCCGGAATTCGTCCGCATTCGATAAATGACTGGCCGGATGACTGCCCGGAACGGAAAGATCCGGTGCGGAGATCAATGGACGGAAATCATGGGCGGTTCCGCTTCTCCGGCCGCTTCGATGACCTTCATTTTTTTCCAGTACCCCAGCTGGAACCGGATCAGAAAGCCGATTCCCATCACCAGCACGGTCACGGTAATCGCGGCCCAGCAGGCGTTCAGGCCCCAGCCGTTCTGCACGGCGTACCGTGTCGGCAGGACCATCAGCAGCCAGCAGCAGGCAACCGAAAAGTAGAGTGAGAACCAGGTGTCACCCGCTCCACGGATGGCGGAGCCGAACACGATCGCCATGGCGTCGAAAAACGTATAAAGCGCGACAAATTTCAGCAGAACCACCACAATCGGCCGCACCTCATGAAACGCCGCGGCTTCCGCTTCGTGTGTGAATGGCAGAAGAAACAGGTCCGGGACAGACAGATAGGTGATCGCAAAGGCAATCATATAGGCACCGGACAATGCGAACGCATTCCAGACCGTTTTTTTTGCGAGTTCCGGCCGTCCCTCTCCGATCCGGTGACCGACGAGTGTGACGATGGCAGTCCCCATCCCGAACATGGGGACGAAGGCCAGTGAATTCAGAGTGAACGCGAGATTCGTGGCCGCCTGTTCATTCGTGCCGAGCTTGCCGACGAGGGCGATGAACAGCGTGAACGACCCGATATCCATCAGCATCTGTGTTCCGTTCGGAACTCCGTAACGGACCATTCGCTTCAGGAGATCCCAGTCGACCCCCAGCGTCGCAGCAAAGGGATACCCTTCCCGGTGCCCGTCACGAAACAGGCGATAGCCCAGGGCCACGGTACCGATGGACTGCGCACCAACCGTGGCGACAGCGGCCCCGATCATCCCCAGTCCGGTGATGGGCCCCCATCCAAAGATCAGGACGTATGCTGCCACCGCATTCAAAAGGCAGGTATTCACGTTGACCCACATTACCACGGACGTCTTCTTCCTCGCGGCGAAAAATGAGGAGAGGACTGCGTTGAGCAACGTGGGAATCGCGACCGGACAGATCCAGATGAAGTATTGCACCTCGAGCGCCTGAACGTCCGACGCATGCCCCATCGCCGCAAAAATCTCGCGTGCATAGAACATCATCGGGAGCAGGGAGATCCCTCCGATCAACGCCACCCACAATCCCTGCCAGATCGCGCTCGCCACACGTTCCTTTTTCCCTGCCCCTTCGTACTGGGACACGAACGCATTCGTGTAACCGGCCACTCCCAGTGCCAGACTCATGGAGGTCCAGCTGAGCATGGCTGCCGGCATCGACGCCGCGAGCGCTTCCAGGCTGAGCCGGGCCAGAAAGATTCGGTCCACGACCGTCATCAGTGAAAATGATCCGGCGCTGATCACAAGTGGAAAAGCAACCTGAAGAAATTCCCGCATCGAACCGGCCGGTGCGATGCGCCGGGCCGGTTGCCGTTGTTCCGAGTTCTGTTCGTCCACCATGACCGATCCGCGTTGAAGAGGAGGGGACAGTGTTGGCGCTGACACCAGATTTCGCAAGCTGGCCCTCCTTCGGGCACGGACGGACACTGTCCCCTTGAAAATGTTCAGGCAGTCTCAGCACAGTGGTGCCGACGGACCACATGCAGCACTTCCAGTTCATTTCGGAAGGTTCAAGCGTCGGGGCGTGGCCGCCGCGGTCCATTGAACCAGACTCCGCCGCGTGAGAGTTCGCAGCGATGGCTTTGAATCCGAATACACTTGAGATTTCCAGTTCAAACTCAAATGTGCGTGAAAACGCAACATTCCGTGCGAACATCAGTCAAGATCCGCATCAGAATTCGTCGCCACTATGTGGTGTCATTTTGACAACACATTTCATCAAGAAGACTCTGCAAAGCGTTCCCAGCGGACGTGACGTGTTTTTTAGATCTCCATAACACAATTCAATTCGGCAATTTACGAAAAATTGACAAATTTCCACCCGAACCAGGCACCCCTTCTGCAACTCTTCTCTTGCGATCAACAGTAAGACCCCTGAAACCTGCCAGAAGTCAATGGCACAATTTTTGAAAAAAATTAGATCGCACACGACTTTTTGTGATCTCAAGAGAAAAAGTTTGCGTTTTCCCCAAGAGTTCGAGTGAAGAAAACGCGTAAGACCAGAAGGAACTGCAGACGCCTGACACAAGTTGAAGCATGTCCGCTTCACGATCGGGCCAAGTTTCAAATCGCGGATGAAACACCGAGGACCGGCAGATCATCCGTCTTGAAGGTAGGAGGGACTCGTCATGAATTCGAAGTACCTGAATCCTGCGTTGAAGCAACTGACCGAGCAGCAGAAACGGTATGCTCCGCTGGATAAACGTGTCGAGCAGATGGATCGCGCGGAAGGCTTGCTGACTCAGCTGGAAGCGAGCCGGGATTATCGTTATCCGGAACTCTGCGAAGCGATTACGGGATTCCGGACCGACAAGTATCCCGATCTGATTGTCACCGCCGCGGAACTGCAACATGACCTTCCGCTGTTCGTGGAAGAACTGTCGACCAGCCTGAACCTGCCCGTCGAAAAGGCCGGACAGCCGGTGCTGACGGTGGACGAGCTGAGCGAGAAGTACAATGTTTCCACCAAGACCGTCGATCGCTGGCGGAAGAGGGGACTCGTCAGCAGGCGGTTCAAATTTGGAAATCGCTCACGTGTGGGCTTTCTCCTCTCATCCGTCGACCGGTTCGTGAACGAACACGTCGCCGAGATTGAGCGGGGAACAAAATTCACTCAGCTGTCAGAAGTCGAACGACTGGATATCGTCTCGAAAGCCCGTCGACTGGCCCGTCATGGTGCCTGCCCGGCGGAAGTCGGGAAACGGCTCGCACGCTGGTTTAACCGATCACAGGAGACGATTCGATATACCCTGAAGCAGTACGACGAAGAGCATCCGGACAACGCAATCTTCCCCGACGCATCCGCTCCGCTCTCCGATGAACGGCGTCAGGATGTCTATCAGAAATTCGTGAACGGAATCGCGGTGGATACGATTGCGCAGGAGTACTGCCGAACGCGGGCCAGTGTCTATCGCATCGTCGAAGAAGTTCGGGCAGAGAACCTGCTCAGCGCTCCTGTCGACTACATGGACAATCCGGAATTTCACCGCCCGGACGCGGAACGAGTCATTCTCGGACCGCCCCCGGCGGTGGACAAGAAAAGTGGCGTGGTGAAAGCTCCTCCGGGACTTCCACCGTACCTGGCGAGCCTGTATTCGGTTCCGCTGCTGACGCGTGAAGAAGAAGGTTACTACTTCCGCAAAATGAACTACCTGAAGTTCAAGGCAGCAGAACTGCAGAAGCAGGTTGCCGACCGGCGGCCCAAGACCAGCGAACTCAATGATATTGAGAAACTGATCGAGGGAGCCGTGGAGGTCAAGAACTTCCTGATCCGCAGTAACCTGCGACTGGTGGTCTCGATCGCCAAACGCCACATGAAGCCGACGTCGAACTTCTTCGAAATGGTCAGTGACGGGAATATGTCCCTGATCCGTGCCATTGAGAAGTTCGACTACTCGAAGGGGAACAAGTTCTCCACTTATGCCAGCTGGGCGATCATGAAGAATTATGCCCGGTCCATTCCGGCCGAGCACAAGGTTCTCGATCGATTCCGGACCGGAAATGACGACGTGTTCCGCTTCTCCGAAGATGAACGTGGAAGCCAGTTCGCTGACGAAGCGACCAATCTGCGGCAGCATCAGATGATCATGTCCATCCTGGGAAATCTCGATGAACGGGAACGGGCGATCATCGTACACCGCTACGGACTGGAACGCGGCAGTGAACCAGAAACCCTGGAACAGGTCGGCACCCGCTTCAATGTGACCAAGGAACGGATTCGTCAGATCGAATCTCGCGCGATGTCCAAAATCCGCAAGATCGCGACCGACGAAAAACTGGATATTCCAGGGATCTAGTGGAATATCAAACCTGAAATGACAGGTGACAGAACTGGGTTTGAGCAGGCCAACGAGCCTGCGGGCCCTGTTCTGTCACCGGTTCGGGAACCTGTCAGGACAGAGTGGTCACACCACGAGGGGGTGTGGACATTTTCGCGATGGTCTGGCGGAGAGAAATTCAAAGCACGAAATTCGAAACAAATTCAAACGATCAATCACCCAGACAGACAGACCGTCAGCGGGTTTTGAATTTGAACTCTTCGAATGTGTTTCGGATTTCCATGGGAAAAGGCCACTTTGATTGTCCACACGTCCTAGCGTTCCCCTTCTGCGCAGGTGGAGCAGTGTCCTTTCAACAGAATCTCTGTGATTTGGCCGATCTCGCTGGATCGTTTCCGTGAGGCCGCGGTCAGTTCGACATCTGACAGGCACGTGACTCCGCCGCAATCGACACAGACGAAATGCGGATGATCGTCGTCATGAGCTTCCGCATTGCGGAGTTCAAATCGCCAGACATGATCTCCCAGTTCGGTCCGCCGGACCAGATTCGCGTCCGCCAGATCATTCAGATTGCGGAAGATCGTCGTCTTATCGAATCCGGTGGGAACCAGCCGCTCCGCGAGATCCGCATGGGTCAGGGGAGACGTCGCAGCCTGCAGTTCGAGGAGGACCGAAATCCGAGCGGGCGTACTGCGAAGTCCTGCATTTCGCAGGATTTCACGGGCCTGCTCCACCTGATCAGGTGTCGGACGTCGGGCGGCCATGCAATGATCTCCTCAAGAATTCAGCGGTGTTCGTTGTGATTCCTGACATTGATCGTATCCAAATTGATTCAATCCGACAAATACAATTCAGGTGCAGCCTCAACAGAGAAGACGGCACCTGATGCAGATCATGCGTTCTGACTTCATGGAACGAACAGTCAGTGTTTACTCTCTTCTCCCCCGATGACGAGGATTTTGGTCGGCATTCCCCCCACCTGATGTTTTTCGATGACCGTCAGATCATCCAGAGACAGAATCCAGAGTTCACCATCTCCGGGGTTCGTCAACACCCCAAACCGGCCATCCTGATCAAAGCTGATGGAGTGGTGACCATAGTGTCCGTCCACTTTACTGTTTCCAACCTTCAGTGTTTTGACGATCACGGCATCCGAGAAGTCCCGGTCTCCGTTCGGGTCCAGATCGACGACCGTCAACAGCTCCTGAATTTCCCCCTGCTTTCTGTTCTGAAAGACGAACGCGTAACGCTTTCCGTTGGCTGCGACGGTCACTTCTGGCGGAACCAGTGAGAGTCCGTCAACAGTCGGAATGGGAAGTTGAACGACACGGGGTTCTGCGACTGCGGCATCGACGAGACACAGAGCAGAACTGTCCTGTCGACCAGTGGTGAAAATCACCCAGTTCCGGTGGCAGGTGAAAGCACCTGTGCGAAGCGGACGGTCGGATTCCGAGTCTTTGCCAAGAGAGAGGTGACGTGGCTGGACGGTCTCAGGCGTTTTCTCGAGCTGCAGGTCCGCATCCACCCAGTCAACACCGTCCGCGGGGGCGAAGAAGACTTTCCCGCTGTTGCTGGTCGCCCCATGCAGCGCTCCGGAAGGAAGATGGAAGGAGTAGGCGATCGACTCCGAACCGGGTCGAGACAGGTCGACGACGTCAATCTGTCCTTTGGTCGGACCGCCGCCGGGAATCCACGTCGAGTAAGCCACCTTCTGGTCGACAGCGGCCAGCGTGATATGGGCTCCGCCACCACGATAGAAGGTTCCTTTCCGTGCTGCGGCAGGACCGCGCAAAGCGCCGGGAAGAAATCGGGTGAATCCGCTCAAGCTGTCATTGGCCAGAAAAAACTGGTCATCATAGACATACAGGTGAGCCGGGTTTCCCTGTGACGCGTCGAGGCAGGATGCCAGGAGGCCGGGAGGATTTCGATAATCAAAATCGGAATGATCCCCGTGAGGCATTTCATCGACTCCCAGGTCCACGGCGACCCAGCCGCTCTGGAATTTTCCAGCGTCATCATCACGCACGCCGACCAGCAGCACCTCTTCCACTCGTTCCATCTGGACGAGCTCCTGCCGTTCGGGATTCAACGCCGGAAATCCGGGAACGGGTCCTCCCTGCTGGAACATGAGAACGGGACCTGCCTGGATCAATTCTCCCCAGCAGAGTGTTTTCTTCTCCCGATCCTGCCAGATCAAACGGGCCACTTTCTCCGGTGGACGTGTGGCCTCCTGGCCGGATGCCGATGGAGGCCCCGACACAAGCAGTGCTGCCAGGAGGGCCGGCCAGATGATGCCCCGATGCTTTCGATACGACATGGTGACGATTCTCCCCAGTTTCCAGAATGATTCATCCGCGTTGATCAAGTCGACCCGCACCACGCGAGACCGGAGCATCGCGCCGGGGCCAACTTCAACATGCCGGACTGTCCGGCACTCTCTGCAGACATTTATCATCTCCCTGATGAACATGCAACTAAATTGCAAAAAGAAATAAAATGCATTGCACTCCGCCAAAAGTTGCATTACAGTTGCATCTGCGTTTCGTGGGGGCTTGGATTCTCAGAAGTCCCCGTTCCGGCGGTCGTGGCTCGACCGTTCGTTCACTCCTCATCCTGGAGCTCTTCCATGCTTTCCCTGCGCAGGAAACGGCCATCCGCCGCCTTTACGCTGATCGAACTGCTGGTGGTCATCGCCATCATTGCCATCCTGATTGCACTGCTTCTGCCGGCCGTTCAGCAGGCACGGGAGGCGGCGCGGCGGACACAGTGCCGCAACCATCTGAAGCAACTGGGACTGGCGTTGCACAATTACGAAAGCACTTTCACGATGTTCCCACCTGGGGGAGTTTCCACTTCCTACTCTGCGCAGGCGCGTCTGCTTCCCTATCTCGAACAGGCAAATCTCCAGAAGTTGATCGACTTTTCGGTTCCACCCTATCTGGGCAGCGGCCCGAACGTCGCCCCCAACCCCGCGCTCGCCGATGTGTTTCCGGCGGTCATTCCGGTGTTTCTGTGTGCCAGCGACCCAGGGCCGGACCACTATCAGGCATCCATCAATTCACAGACCTACCGGTTCGGTGCAATCAATTACATGATGAGCAACGGAAGCGGGACAGGCGTGAACTATGATGATCGTTACCGGACTGATGGCGTGGTTTATGCGAACTCGAATGTACGGATTCGCGATGTTTCCGACGGAACCTCAAATACGGTCTTCATGAGCGAAGCCGTCCGGGGAGACGGAGGAGACGCCACACTGCCGGCCGGTACGACACCTAACCCGCCTTACACCAAAACATTGAGCGGAACGGCCGGCTGCAATCCAGGTGGACCGGCGACGGGGGGATATGCCGGAACCGGGAGCGGCTGGACCGGCAATCCCATCTCGAATCCGGATCTGCAGCCGGTTGTCGCGGGCCATACCGGCTGGATCGGCGGCGGAGCGGGGACCGGACGGGGGTTTTCGTGGGTTCGTGGTGTGAGCGTCAATGTGACAACCAATGGATACCTCACTCCCAACAGCACGATCCCCGACATCCAGATGCACGGTTCCGGCTTCTACGGTCCCCGGAGTTTTCATTCCGGTGGAGCGAATGCCCTGTTCGGAGACGGCTCTGTCCGGTTTCTCAGCAACAGCATTGATGCCACACTGCACCAGAGTCTTCACAGCCGGAACGGCGGCGAAGTGGTTTCCCAATGGTGACAGACCAGAAAGGGTCCATCGCGGAATCGGAAAGTGCCGTCAGCACTGACTGCGGACGGCACTTCGGTGAAATGAACATGGATGTCGATCACATTTCGATTTGCAAACGCAGATCCCTGTCTGGCGGAACCAGAGAGTTCTCACCGTAAACCGACTCAGATGGCATCTGCTTTCTGTGTCCTGCTCGCCTGCTGAACGCTCATTGTTTCCACCAGTTCGTCGAGTGTCCGGAACAGGTCTTCCAGAGAATTCTCCAGTGACAGGAAGGCCCTGGAGCATTCGATCATGCGCCCCTGGCGGGCCAGCACTTCGAGTTCCCGTGCAGCGGCCGAGGCTCGATACCCGCCGATGTTTCCCGCACTCCCTTTCAGTGAGTGGGCCGACTTGCAAAGCTGGTTCGTGTCCTTGGCGGCAATGGCTTCCCGGATGCTGGTGACATGATTCGGGCAATCTTCCCGGAAGAAGCTGACAATCATCCGGATAAAGTCCAGATCCTGGCCGACCTTCGAGATCAGGTCTTCGTGGTCGAGAATCGGCAGGTCGAAGTGGGGATCACTTTCCGTGATTTCCATCTGATTGCTTTGCGGAATGATCTTCGCGATGGCCGCATAAAGCTCTTTGACCCGAACGGGCTTTGTGACATAGGCGTCCATTCCGGCCTTCAGGCATTCTTCCCGGTCCCCCATCATGGCATTGGCAGTCAGGGCCACGATCGGCAGTTCACGCATCGCCTTGTCAGGCAGATTCCGGATGGCTGCGGTGGCTTCGAATCCATTCATTTCCGGCATCTGGACGTCCATCAACACGACATCGAACGAGTGCTGCTGAATGGCTTCGACCGCTTCCCGGCCGTTTGCGGCGATGGTCACATCGTGGCCTGCCTGCTGCAGCACTTTCAGCATGAGCTGCTGATTCACAAAATTGTCTTCGGCGACAAGGATATTCAACTGACGCAGTTGCACGTCATCACTCCACGGCTGATGAATGACGGGAGAGGTCGCCGCTTTGGGATCCGAATCATTGGCAACATTTGTCAGTGCATCAAGCAATTCAGACTCTTTCACCGGCTTCTGCAGGTAGGACGAAATTCCGATTGACGCCCGGACTGTCGCGTTCGCGTGGGCTTCAACCGAACTGAGCATAATGACATTGGGTTTATCTGTTGCTGGAAACGCCTGAAGCTGTGAAACGACCTCGATGCCATCCATTTCCGGCATCTGCAGGTCCAGCAGGATCAGTGAATAGGGTTTCCGGCAGGAATTCGCCTGCTTGATCATCCGCAGCGCAGCCGACCCGTTGTTCGCCAGTGTGGGACGCATGCCCCAGTTTTTGACCGTCTCGGACAGAATCAACTGATTCGTCTCGTTGTCGTCGACAATCAGCACCCGGCAACCTTCGAGCGAGCGAATCAGCGTCTGTGAATGCTGCTTCGTCAGTTGATCGGCAGTCGTCCTCTGGTATCGAACGGTAAAAAAGAACGTGCTGCCGAGTCCTTCTTCACTTTCCACCCAGATTCGTCCATCCATGAGATTCACGAGTCGTTTCGAGATCGCCAGCCCCAGCCCGGTGCCGCCGAACTTTCGACTGGTGGTTCCGTCGGCCTGGGTAAACGCTTCGAAGATCGACTCCTGGGCATCTTTCGACACCCCGATTCCGGTGTCGCTGACCGCAAAACGCAGGTCGACGGTGTCTTCGGTCTGAGCTTCGACAGAGACGGTGACGACCACTTCGCCGGACTTCGTAAACTTCACCGCGTTGCCGACGAGATTCAGGAGGATCTGTCGCACACGTCCGGGGTCTCCTGTGACCACTTCGGGAACATTCGGTTTGACGTGATGCGCCAGCTCGAGCCCTTTGTCATGCGCCCGCATCCCGAAGAGTTTCAGAGAATCTCCCAGCACTTCGCGGATTTCAAACGGCAGATGTTCGATGTGGAGTTTGCCTGCTTCGATTTTGGAGAAATCGAGCACGTCGTTGAGGACCGTCAGCAGGGAATCTGCGGAATCCTGAATCAGTTTCAAGTGCCGCATCGATTCCGCATCCTGCTGTGACTTCAGCAGGATCTCTGTCAGTCCGATGATGCCGTTCATCGGCGTTCGGATTTCATGGCTCATATTGGCCAGGAACTCACTCTTCGACCGGTTCGCTGCTTCGGCCGCTTCTTTCGAGCTGAGCAGTTCCTGCTGGAAGCGAATCCGTTCCGTAATCTCCCGCAGGCAGGCGAAATACTGTGTCATCCCGCTGACATCGATCTTCACGATCGTCATTTCGGTAATGAATTCCGATCCTTCAGACCGGGTGGCCGTCGCCTGCAGGCATTCTCCAAGCAGGTGATCGCACCAGTTTTCCCGCTTCGAGTCGGGATCCCGGAGACGTTCAAACTTGGCCTCTGACAGGTTGACCAGTTCGGCCAACGGACGGCCGATCGCGTCCTGCTCAACCATCAGGAACGCTGCTTCTGCCGCGGGATTGAATTTCACAATCATCCCGGCCGCGTCCGTGACGATCATGGCCTCTGTGGAACTGTCCAGGATCGCTTCGGATTGTGCTTCACTGAATGTTCGTGCCGCGATCTGCTGGTTCAACGATTCGTTCGTGATTTCCTGCAGAGCCAGACTTCGGGCAATCGCCATCATCCGGATGATGCCGACCCGGCAGGAGATGATCAGCACAATGTCTTCGAAAATCACCCAGCCGGCATGTTCCAGCCAGCGCCAGGACTGCACCGCGTCTGTGCCATAGATCGATTCCGCCCAGTAATGTCCCCGAAGAATATGATCCGTTGCAATCATCAGTGTGGCGGGAACGAGAACCTTCCAGTCCAGATACATCGACAGGAAGGCGAGTGACACGAAGATGTGAAAGTGGGTTTCAATTCGTCCCCCTGACAGATGAATCAGCAGTGACGAGAACAGAATCTGGGAAATTCCAATAACATGCCGGGTGACGGCATGGCCGGGAAAGTAACTGGCGAAAAACAGAGGGAACAGACACAACAGGCCCCCCATGATGACTGCGAGATAGACATGAAAGTGGACCTGACTGGATGCTCCCACCCAGGTGTTGGGCGACATGACTGCCGCGAAGGCAATGGACAGCATCCATTGCACGATCATGACCGCCGCGAACACGCGATCCAGCGTGCGCCGGATGGAGTCCAGTTGTTCGTCAAAAATGCGACGGGCGAGACGGTCGACTCGCGCCGGGTTCGTTTGCAGAGGATGAGGAGAACTCATGGGGCGCGATTTTCCGATGGAAACTGAATGTTTGAATTTAAAGAACAACCGTAAACAGAACACTGAACGGGAGTCGTTCTTTCCGGAGGGCCGGGGACCAGGAATTTCTGCAGTGCAGCCAGTCCGGTGCTTTCTCCCTGATGGCCACGTCCGGAAGTGATTCCTCCGGCATATTGAAGTGTCCCCTCCGGGCTGTAGAGACAAGTCAGTCCCGAACATTCTGCTGCAAACAGGGCTGCCAACTGACCATTGGAGTCTTCAATGACGGAGACTCCGTTCAGACCGCGTGCGGTGGTCCAGTTGGAAGTGTTTCTCCACTCTGGACCACGATCGTCCGGACAGTAGAAAACGATGACCGCCTGAACTGGGGTCCTGGACTGGGCAGTCAGATTCTGAAATTCGGCCAGGCTGGCCTGGGTGCAGGGACATCGCGGATGGGCAAACATCACCAGTGTGCTCCGCTGACCATCCGGTTGGATCAAAGAATTGGGAATCCACTTCTCTGGAACGGTGCCGCTTTGACCGGGAGTCCAACGGTAACTGGACATTGCGGCGAGACATGCTCCGATTGAAACAATCCACAGAATCGCTGCCATCAGCACCGTCGATGTGAGGATCCGCTGTCTGGATCGGAGGATCTGATTTGTCGGCTCCATCGTTTGAACCTGACCTCTGGACCACCTGTTGCATGAATGAAACGAAACGATCGGGGAATGTTTCCCTAAATCAACATACGTTACCTTTTTGCTGTCCTGCGAGATTTTCTGGAAGAGTTGCGTGAATCCTGGCATAGGGTTTCTGTATTCCCTGGTCCATTGGCAGGGCATTTCATCGGTCAATGTGCTGGGTCGACGATCTCAGCGGGCTGCGCCGCAGTCGGCCCGGAGAGTTCGACCTGAGCTGATGGTCTTATCGAATCCCGCGTCGGATAGCAGCATATGCCCTCCCGTTCCGTCCCATTCCAGTCCACCATTCTGGTCGTCGACGATGAACGTATGACCCTGGCGATCATTGCCCGTCTGCTGGAACAGCACGGCTTCAGGACGTTGCAGGCAAACAGTGCTCATGCCGCATCGCAGATGATTGCCGCCAACCAGATCGATCTGATTCTGCTGGACGTCGTGATGCCAGAGATGGACGGCTGGCAGCTGCTGACCAGATTGCGTGAATGCTATGATGAAATCCAGCTGCCTGTCATTATGCTGACGGCCACTGATGACCGGCAGGAAATCATCCGGATGTTTGAACTGGGGGCGAATGACTATATCTCTAAGCCATTCGATCCCGAAGTCACGCTGGCCCGGGTTGGAATGCAACTGCGGCTGAAGTCCTTGCAGAAAGCAGTGCGGATCAGCGAAGAGCGTTATGAACTCGCTGCGCGGGCGACAAACGACGGTCTCTGGGACTGGGATCTGACTTCCAATCAGGTGTACTATTCCCCTCGCTGGAATCGAATTGTCGGCAGGGAAGAGATCGACGTCGTCGACTCTCCTGAGATCTGGTGGAACAGGGTTCATCCGGATGACCAGGACCGGCTGTCCGTCACGTTGACCCGGTACCTGAACGGAGAATCCAGGCATTTCGATACGGAATACCGGATTCGTCACGAAGACCAGAGCTACCGCTGGGTGATGTGCCGGGGGGTCGCCGTCCGCAACGCCACCGGCGAGAACATCCGTATGGCGGGATCGCTGACGGACATCACCGGTGGAAAAGTGGTCGATGTTCTGACCGGTCTGCCCAATCGCCTGCTGCTCACCGATCGGATCAAACGCTGTTTCGAGGAATTTCAGCGCGATCCAACACAGATGCACGCCGTGCTGTACCTGGATCTGGACAACTTCAAGTACATCAATGACACCTTCGGGCACGAGTCCGGGGATCGGGTGCTGATGGAGACGGCCCGGCGGCTGGAATCGGTGATCCAGTCCATTGACGCGGTCGCGGCACGATTTGGCGGCGATGAATTTGCCGTGCTGCTGGAATCGATTCCGAACGAAGAGTTCCTGCGCGACGTCGCCGCCAGAATTCATGATGCTCTGTCCGCACCGATTGCAATCAACAACGGCCGGGATGTTTTTACAAGAACAAGTGTCGGCATTGCGATGATGACTCCCGACATGGAGTGCTTCGACGACATCCTGCGCCATGCGGATATCGCCATGTATGATGCCAAATCCAACGGAAAGAGTCGTACGAGTCTCTTTGACCAGTCGATGAGAGCCCGATCGACAGAACGCCTGGATCTGGAAACAGACCTGCGCAAGGCAGTGCAACGCAGAGATTTCACTCTGCACTACCAGCCGATTGTCGAAATCGAAACACACCGCCTCGTCGGCTTCGAAGCGCTGGTCCGCTGGGAACATCCCGTGCGCGGCACGGTCTTTCCGGCGGAGTTCATCCCTCTGGCGGAAGAGATTGGATTGATCCAGCCGCTCGGCAACTGGATTATCACCGAAGCCTGCCGGCAGATCTCCCGCTGGAAGCAGGCATTTCCTGAAAAGCCTGAACTGTCTGTCAGCGTCAACATCTCCTACAGACAACTGCTGGACCCGGACTTCGCGAAAAATGTTCTGGACGCTGTCGATCGGTATCAGCTCGATGGACGGTCCTTGAAGCTGGAGTTGACTGAAAGCATGCTGATGCAGAATCTCGATCGCGCCAGTGGCGTCTTGAATCTGCTCAGAGAGAACGGGTTCCGAATTGGTGTCGATGACTTCGGGACAGGCTTCTCGTCGCTGTCGTATCTGCATCATCTCCCGCTGGACATTCTGAAAATCGACAAGAGTTTCGTCTGCCGGCTGAACGACGCGGACAATGGTCGCGCGATCGTCCGGACAATCCTGTCACTGGCCAGCAACCTCGGGCTGGATGTCGTTGCCGAAGGGGTCGAAACCCTCGAACAGGCGGAAGAATTGCTGGGTCTGGGGTGCCAGTATGCCCAGGGGTATTACTTCTCAACGCCGGTCACTGCGGACGCGGCGAGCCTGTTGATCCATCAGTCGATGATGGATTCTGACTTCCGATCCATTCCGTCGAACTCTCCGCCGGTTGCCGTGGTGATCGAGTAAGGACCGGACCTCCGACAGGCAGAGCTGAGAACGGAAACGGCCGCTCGCGGTGAGTGTCGACACGGTGAGTGTCCACATTGTGCCGCCGGAATCCCGGCAGGCCGCTCTGACCAGGCCACTCTGACCAGGCAGGTCAGTTGAGCGCTGCTGGCGGAAATTCAAACAGGGACTGCGTTCGCAGGATGACAAGATCGTCAGGGAACGTGTGAAACGTGTTGACGGTGATCATTCTCTCGTTCCCTTCCACCTGCATCAGGCTCAATGGTCCCGGCAGCAGACGATGAGTGGCGGGGAACTGAAACGCCAGAAACGCTTTGGATGCTTCCAACTCGAGTTCCATCTGCACCCTGGTGAAGATGGAGAAGTCGACGACATCGATCTGGCCGGCGAAGTGATACTCCAACGGTTGCTTCGTTTCGAGCACCAGTTCTTCATTCGCATTGAAAAAACAGGTCTGCTGTAACCCGTACGTCGTCAGCACCTGGTTGTCAGGTCCGGTCACCTCGGTCATCGTCCGACCGTGAGACGAGACCTGCAGATAATGTCCCCCATGGCAGATGCCCAGAACCAGGGAGTAGTTTTTGGCTTTCAGTCGACCTTCGATGGCCGGACTGAACAACTCAGGGTGGATTGGTCGGTCGAAAAAACGATACGACGTTTCAGCAATACTGGGGCGCACAGATTTTGTTGCCATTGCTCCGGGGCCTTCCCATCTCAGCGGCCAGATTCGGAATTGTGAAGAGCGCTGTCTGTGTTGAGGGGGATGAAGTGAGTTTTCCTGATGGAACTGGTCGATCAGATGCGGTGCTGAAGTCAGTATATGCAGCGTCTCAACCGGAACGTAGCCCTGGATTCCAGAGAAATTCGAACTTCAGTGTGCAGAGAAAAATCGAGACTTCTCCCGTTGCAGCATGTCGAATGTGTGAGTACACGCAGGCCGGTCCCGTTCCAGCCTGCATTCCCTTCGTAGAGAAAACCATGATTCCGCAAATGGTCATCTGTATTGGAGATCAATACATTGAACACCATCCGCCGCCAGAGTTCCTGGATGTCAGCATCGGGTCTTGCTCCATGCTGGCGCAGCGAATCAGCAATCTCCGGATCGCTGCGAGCCTCATGGTCGCGAGCCCCTTTCGTCGATGAGGAAGAAAGATGCTTTGGGGCGCCGGTTTTCTGTTACGATCAATAATGACATATCCATCCGCGCAGCTTCGGACTGGAGGGGAATCCAATGTCCATTCAAAAGAACCGACGATCGTTTCTGGCAGCGTCCACCACCGGCAGTCTCCTGGCGATGAGCGGGCCGTTTGGCTTTCTCAACCACCTTCCCCGACTGACCGCTGCGGAAGTGGCACTCTCTCCCGACATGGTCCGGTTCGATCCTGAAATCGAACCGCTGGTCCAGCTCATTGAAGAGACTCAGCGTCCGCAACTGCTGGAACAAGTGGCAGCACGGATTCGAGCGGGGACTTCTTACCAGCAGGTCCTGGCGGCGCTTCTGCTGGCAGGAATTCGCAACGTGCAGCCACGTCCTTCGGTCGGATTTAAATTTCACTGCGTGCTCTGCATCAACAGCTGTCATCTCGCGAGCCTCAACGGGCCGGATGAAGATCGCTGGCTGCCGATTTTCTGGGCGCTTGATTATTTCAAAGGAGCCCAGGCCGACGAAGCACAGAAGACCGGCTGGAAGATGTCGACGGTGAACGAATCACGCGTGCCATCGGCTTCCCAGTCGCGCAGCCTGTTCGTCGATGCCATGGAACGCTGGGATGTCGAACAGGCCGATGCTGCCGTCGCTGGTCTGGTCCGCAGTGCGGGAGCGACCGAGATTTTCAACCTGTTTGCGCAGTTCGCGGCCCGGGACTTTCGTTCCATCGGACACAAGGCGATCTACCTGGCCAACAGTTGGCGGACATTGCAGGTCATCGGCTGGGACTTTGCAGAACCGGTGCTGCGGTCGCTAGCCTTTGCACTTCTGAACGCGGAGGGGAACAAGAACCCTTCGGAACAGGACCTGCCTGCTGACCGGCCCTGGCGGCAGAATGCCGAGCTTCTCTCACAGAACTGGCCGGAAAACTGGGAAAGCGGATCCATTGATGACCAAGCGACGCGAGATTTGATTTCTCAGTTCCGCTCGGAAGATCCTTATTCGGCCGCCCGCTCAGCGGCAGCAATGATTCAGCGGGGAGTTTCACCGCAATCCGTCTGGGATGCTGTCTTTGTGGGTTCGGGAGAACTCTTATTGCGGCAACCGGGAATCATTGGGATCCACGGCCTCACCACGGCGAATGCCATGAATTATCTCTGGCGGAATGTGGCGGATCGCAATCTTCGTCTCCGCCTGCTGCTGCAAGCCTGTTCGTTCAACACGATGTTCCGCGATGCAGCCACCGGTCGGGGGAATCTCAAGTCAGACACGATCGATTCCCTGCCGAAACTGGAGGCAATACAGGAAGCTGGTCCCACGCTGGATGAGATTTTTGCCTCGGTTTCCACCGACAAAATGCAGGCTTTGAGAGAAGTGCGGACCTATCTGGCCACAGGGGGACAACCGGAAGAGTTCATCGCCGCTGCCCGGCGGATGATTTTCCTCAAAGGACGCGATCCGCACGACTACAAGTTCAGCTTCGCGGTATTGGAAGACGTTTCGCATGTGAGCGAGCACTGGCGCGACCCGTTCCTCGCACTCTCGGTCTTCAACCTGCGCGGGACTGGTGATCGGGATTCCCCCGTTCTAGAACGAACCCACCAGGCGTTCGCCTGACCTGGAATCGCAGGCATGTTTTTCAATCCATTTTTCGCGATGACGCATTGAAATCACTGAGTCGCGACCGACTTGTGACTGCCAGGAGTTGCCGCATGTCCCGCAATGTCAGTGAAGTCTTTATCGAAACCTTGATCGCAGCGGGTGTATGGGGTCGTCGGCCTGTGTGGTGATGGTGGTCTGGCAATGCTGCTGGGCGATGTCCTGACCCTCAAGCAACTGGAACTCCCCGTCATGTTGATTGTGTTCAACAACAGTTCCCTGGGATTTGTTGAGCTGGAAATGAAAGCGGCTGGACTGCTGTCCTATGGGACCGATCTGGTGAATCCCAACTTTGCCAAACTCGCGGAATCGATCGGTTTGCTGGGCATTCGGGTAGAAGATCCCGGCGATTTGCGGGAAGCACTGACAACGGCTTTGGAACATCCCGGACCGGCGCTCATTGATGTCGTCGTCAATCGGCAGGAACTTTCGATGCCCCCCACAATGACTGCGCAGCACGCGCTCGGCTTTGGACTTTATGTGCTCCGCGCGGTCCTCAGCGGCCGGGGGGACGAAGTGATTGACCTGGCGAAAACAAATCTGTTTTCACGATACAGGCGGAAGAAATGAGCATGGGGAGACCGGGTTTGCGAGGTTCAATCCTCCATCGGTTGTCCGGCGACCATGACCATCCAGTTCATGCCGAAACGGTCGGTCACCATTCCGTAGCTCTCCGACCAGAATGTCTTGCTCAATGGCATCGTGACGTGACCACTGTCGGCCAGTGCCTCGAAGGCACGATCGGCTTCCTCAACCGTGGGAAGAGACAGGGCGAGTGAAAACCCGGAAAAACGAGTCTTGTCATCACATCCATCGGAAGCAAAGACCTGCGTTTTGCCGACGCGAAACTCTGCGTGCATCACCTTCTTTTCGAATCCCGGCGCCAGTATCCCTGGGGGCGGCGGTTCCGGTGATTCATGGAAATGCAGCACCATGCCGACCTGGGCTCCGATGGCCTGGGTATAGAATGCGAGCGCTTCCTCACAGCGGCCGCTGAAGAACAGATAAGGGGTCACGGCTGTCATTGGCATTTCTTCCTGAAACTGGTGATTGATGGGATACAGTATTGATTTCATGATTTATGGAAGAAGGCAAGAATTTTTTCCAGATGTCTTCCAAAGTCATTTTCCATCCAATGGGTCTGAAACCGTCGCCTTCAGGCGAAACCTTTAGGTTTTACAGTGTGTGGTTGCAATTTGTTGTATGGAGAACTCTCGCACCGGTGCTCACACCCGTTTTGACATCAAATACCACTTTGTGTGGGTGACGAAGTACCGCAAGGCGGTTTTGGCTGGCCCGGTTGGGGTTCGCTTGCGTGACCTGGTCCGGGAGGTTTGTCGCACGTATGACGTTGAGATTCTGCGAGGGGCTGTCTCGAAAGACCATGTCCATGTGCTGTTGTCCTGCCCACCGAACCTCTCTCCGAGCAAGGTGATGCAGGCGATCAAGGGAAAAACCTCCCGAAAATTGCTGATGGAGTTCCGGCATCTGCACAAGCAGTACTGGGGACGCCACCTGTGGGCGAGAGGAGACTTTGTGGCCACCAGCGGAACGGTGACAGACGAGGTGATCATGGAATACATCCGATTGCAAGATGGAACACAACCTGATGATAATGGTGGTGATGATTTCCAGGTGACGCCATCGTGAGCGAAGGACTTCAGTCCGTAGCTCACGATTCCCCCGAACGGACGCAGAGAAAAATGGCTAGCTCTTCCTCAAAGTTCAGAGAGCGAAGATACTGTTTCGGATCAACATGGGGGTCAGGATGCCGAAAGGGGAAGTGGCGGCAATACTCATCTGGCGGTGAAACAAATCCCTCGGGAGAAGTTGCTTCAATGTTGAAAACATCCCGATACAGAACGGAATTTGATTCACTCTCATCCCACCGCAAAAACAGATGACGAGCGCCTTGAACAAGTCTCAAAAGACACCCGAGACGGCGACCGATGGCGGCATAGAGGACAGGCTGGCTGGCACAAGTCCCGCCGTTCCCATGAGTGATCCCGTGAATGAACCGGTCTCGTGAGTCGCGGGCGTCCCCTGGATTCACCTTTCGTTCTGGATTGTATTTGACTCCACACTCTCGCTGGAGGGTGGAACACAACACCGCCATGTCGTATTTGCCGAGTGAGTGACCGTATCTACCCGGATTCCGCAGGAACGAATCGTAGTTGCGACTTGTCGCGTGTTAAACTTTGTCTGTCCAGTCCTCGATCAGGTATCCCGCTCCCCCTGCTACGCTCAGTGGCAAAACAAACGATCTCAGTTCTCCTGCTCGAAGTTCTGCGAAATTGACGAATTTCAGACGAACCTCGATCGGGATCGGTTGTCCGGAAATGTCGGCAGCGTTCTTCCAGGTTCAACAGCCTGCCGTCTTTTGACCATTTATCAGGGAGGGGTTTCATGCGGGCGGATATGGCCAAGGTGATTGTAGAGCGGCCTCGATTCGGCTCGCGACTCCCTTCCCGGAAGAAGGGATACCGCAAGTTCGTGCAACGGGTTCCGCTGGAAGATCAACCTCAGCGCGAACCTATGTTGGGACGTTGGAAAGGATGTCAGAGGAACCTCAACGAACATCTGGGACCGATGAGGCAGTTCCTGCGGTCCAATATCGGCCGCCCCTGGAACAAGGTTCACAAAGACCTCTGCGAACATGTCTCGTTTAATAACCCCGTACAGGCACATGTTCTGACGCACGTTTATCAATATGTCAACCAGCACGTTGAAGTGATGGATTCGGCCCATGTCGTGCTGGTTTTTCCAGCATGGGCTTATGGACACCGGTTAGGACCGGGAGAAATGTACATCTGCCCCCGCACCGGACTCCTGAAAGCCGTCCGACCGGACCGGCGGCGGTCGCCACGAACCAGGATCCCTGGAGAGGGGCTGGTCCAATATCTGTGGCGTGACAACGTCTGGTGGGAAGTCCAGTTGAGGCACCTGCCGGACGATCCGGAAGAACTCTGGGATGTCTGGCTGGAACGGGACGTTGCCGATCTGACAGCCGAAGACAGCCGGGTTGCTTATGGAGGCAAACTGTTTGCCGTTTCCAAGCGGCCGCTCAATCGTGAGGAAACAAAGCAACTCTATCGGAAGCTGAGGCAACGGAGCCGTTGAACGGACCGGTCAATCGTTCTCGGGGGATGCCACGACCGTTTCCCCATTCTCCAACTGCAATGTCAGCAGGGCCACGCCGAATTTCTTTTGAATGACCTCCGCCAGTCGCTGGGACGAGTTGGAATCCATTCGGCGATGTCCCTTTCGTGCCAGACGGTGCAGAGATTCCGTTAGATCGATTGAAGGGATTCGTACGGACTCTGCAGACTTCATTCATCTCCGTCCGGGTTGGCTCCCGCGCGACTGCGGGCAGGAGGTTTGACAGGCACTTGCATCAGCTCGATGGGGTCCAGTCGTGTCGTCTCAGGAGTAATTGTGGCTGTGATCTTTGAGGTTTTGGGATTGGCGTAGCGTCCGCCCAGTTGATCCTGGGGAGACGAAGAGGCTTCGTTGTTCATCCAGATGATGCCGATGCGGTACTCGCCTACCGGAATGCCGTCGCCTGGCTGATAGGTGGAAAGGGCAAATTCACCGGCTTCATCGACTTTAGCTGATGGCCGTGTGCCGCGCTGATCGAAGTCCTGTCCATCGTCAGGGTGAAAGAAAAGTCGAGCACCCACGGCTGGTTTCCCATTGATCTGCAGGCTGCCGGTCACTGGCTGCAGGTCCGGCCGGACTTCTCCAGGGCCTCCGCACCCGACGAGCAGAAGAATAAACAGACGAATAGAGAATCGCTGGAACATGTCGAGCAATCTTTTGGAAACAGGCGAGATTGCAGAGATCGCAATGCGGTGGAACTGCATTTTCTCAATGCTCACAGGACGCAACGAAGTCACTCTTCACTCAACGGAGAAAAGGCAATCATGGGATTTCAGATGACTAAGCAATGCTGGTGCAACCAACCTTTTACAACTCCAAATCGCGCTGGCAGGAATCGCTCAGGCAAAAAAGTGATCCCCGCGATGCGATCAGGAGTGTGAATCAGTATTCGCCGGTCACTTCTCCCCCCGACATCGTGCAAAGGGATAAGAACAGCAAGTTATTGATGTTATCGCTGATGAACCGTACAGAACCATCGGCGAGGGCGACCTGGATTCCCCCCGTGTGGAAGGAAAAAGGGTTGGCCTTGAAATTCGACGCATTCACGAATCTCGGTCCGTAAAGAGTGGCTCCGTCGTCATAGAAGCCGTACATCCATCCGGCGTTCAGGCCCGGCCAATAGGACGACCAGCCACCAGTGTCCGGATCCAGGGAAACGAGCGACTGAGACGCAAAGCTACGCTGGTATTGACGTGAACGACCGGCTGATTCTTGAATCATGATCGTATTCGATGTGCCGTCAGTAATGTCGCGAAACCGAGCTGATCCATTGCCGGTTCCCATGATGCCGAGGTGTGTATTCGCACCGGCATCCGGTCGATAGATGCCCGAGGTCGTCGTGTGAATGCCGCGCATGGCAGCATAATCAGCGGAATAGGCACCGCGATCTGTGAGGACCTCGAATGATCCTGAAGTCGTCACAATACGAAATTCCGGAGTCAGTTGAGTGCCGCCGGGAGTGGAAGGGCATTCAAAAACAGGCAGCTTGGTTTCCACGACGGAGCGGTTGGTATCGTCAAAGACGGAGTAATCGAAGTTATATCGTCCTTGCAGATTGCCCTGATCGAGATAGGGGAGCGTCTGTGCCACCCAGTGAGAGTAGTAAGGAGCCAGGCCGGGACGAGCGGCGTAATAGGTTTCCTGTGGAAAAACAGAATGCGTGTCGACATAGTTATGCAGGGCCAGGCCGATCTGCTTCAGCTTATTCTTGCATTCCGTGCGTCGTGCGGCTTCTCGTGCTTGCTGCACTGCAGGCAGGAGCAATGCGACCAGGATGGCGATGATGGCGATGACCACAAGGAGTTCAATGAGAGTGAAGGCGCGTCTCGCGGTCGTAATCGATCGATGGGTGGGCATGTCTTTGTTCCAAAGGCATTTGAAATACGCAAGCGGGTGATGAGGGTGGGAGAATGCCTGCCGACAACCAAGGTCATTGCGATAGAATGTGACATTGAGACCTTGTCTCAGTTCGCAACTAGCCTAATGTGTCTGTGTGGGGAACACAACATTCCGCTGCCGCATTTTTCGAAGTTACAGAAGGCAGCATCACATACGGCGCCAGCCTGGTGAATTTTCATAGCGGGGCTGTCGATCGGCAGCAAACCTTTGTCTATCAACAGGTTGCGGAGCTATGGCGCCGACGTTGTGATGACCCGTGCAACGCCATTCGCCTGCAACGTGGCCCAGATTTCTCCGTTCGGCCCGGTGGTCATGCCGAAAGGCTGGGCATCCGGAGTCTTCAGGTCAAAGAACGTGATCCGCCCGTCGTCTGCCGAAATTCGACCGAGTTTGTGAGTCTTAAAGCAGGTAAACCAGACCTGACCGTCACCGCCAGCGGCAATGCCGATGGGTTTGGTCTCTTTCGGCAAATCGTACTCCGTGATCTGTCCTTCCATGGTGATGGCGCCGATCCGGTCGGAACCGTTTTCAGAGAACCAGAGTCGGCCATCGGGGCCGACAGTGATGTCGCGTGGGCGCGATTGGGGATCAGACAGTGCGAACTCGTCGATTGTCCCGGTACTTAACGTCAGTCGTCCGATTTTCCCGCTGTTGCTTTCGGTGAACCAGATGTTCTGATCGGGGCCGGTGACAATACCGTAGGCTCCGCAGTCAGCCGTGGGGACATCATACTCGGTGAACTTTCCGTCGACGGAGAGACTGGCAATTTTATCGGCCGCCATTTCTGCGAACCACAACTGCCCGTCTGGACCGCTGGTAATGCCTCTTGGCCAGGAGCCCTGATTGAATTTGGTCGGTTTTTTGGCGGTCGAAGGGATGACAAAAGTGCCGGTAAACTCCCCGTTGAGCGTCATGCGACGAATCGCATTTTCCTCACGTGAGGTGAACCACAGGTTGCCATCCGGGCCGTGAGTCAACCCTTGAAGCACGCCGACATTCTCTCCCGGAACAGGGAAGGCGGTGCCCCGCCCCTCTGGCGTGATACGAAAGATCTGATGCTTGAGAACTTCTGTGACCCACAGGTTGCCATCGGACGCCAGCACAATGGCCTGCGGCCGCTGCGCTTCGCCCGGAAGCTGGATTTCTGAGACCTGCACGTCACTGGCGTGCAGATGATGAACATGAGTGAAGGGGGCGATCATGAGCAGGCTGGCAAGCAGTAATGAGACGGGGAACGTCATTGAGGTCGGGCCTTTCTCTACGACGGATGGCAGTCGCAGTATTGGTACAGAGCGGGAACAGGTCCAGTGTTGGTGGCAATGGTCCACTCGCCGAATGTGCGGGATCCTGCGGGAGATCCACACAAGTCAAGCTGTCTTCTGGAAGCATACTACAAATTGAGACTCAGTCTCGATAGAGTAGTGGGCGATGTTTCGTCCGTAACAGTTTTTCGTGGCTCAAGCACTTGTCGTCGTGGTTGCCCATCTCTTTCGATGCTGGCTTCGCTGTGCCTTGACGCCGGTGATGACTTGAGCAACATAAGGATTTCCGCATGAGTACCCCAGTGGCGGCTCCCGCCCAGCACCTGCCACCGCAAATTCCGACATCCCCTCCGCGCCGCCGCCACCGTCCGGCCCGTTCGGCTTTTGTGCGAAGCATATTACATGTCACACGCAGAAGCCACATGTACGCGGGACTGTTGCTCGTCCCATGGGTGCTGCTGTATGGCGTCACGGCGTTCCTGTTCAATCATCCCACGGTGTTTTCAGATCAGGCGATCTACTCGATTACGAAATCGTCATTGACGGGGACGCCAATGGAAAAGTTCCCGAGGCTGTCGGAACTCGCTGCACAAGTGGTCGCGGAATTAAATGCGACACAAGGGGATACTTATGAACTCATTCAACCGGAGCGTGCGCAGTTCGCCCGGGGGTTGCTGACAGCCAATGTCACCGACGCGAACCGGGGCTCGTTTGTGGCCTTTTTCCAGCATGGTGGTACAGGCGTGTTACGGGAGGCACCTACCCAGGCAGATGCTAACAGTTCTTCGAACAAGCCCGCTGCGGCACCTGCCGCAAAGCCGGAGTCTGGCCAGTCCGAATCGACAGCCAAAGCGGAGCCAAAGGAGGCGCCAGCCTCTGCGGGCAGCAAAGCTGAAGGGGTTGCGAAGAACGCTGGTACGGCGGGAGGAGTCCCGTTTGCCACAAAGGATTTGAAGCTCAAAAACTCGCCGTTGTCCCTGATTGCTGAAGGGTTTCCCGTCGTGTTGGAACGCATGGGGTTCCCGGAATCGACGGTCACCGGCATTCGGGCCACGGTCCCTTTGTCGTTCCGCATCCAGAAGGGGGATGAGCGGTGGCAGGCCGAATACAATCTGAATACGGGAGCCCTGACCGGCAAGCCCCTGGATGCAACGGTGATGGCAGCAGATCAAATTTCATTCCGCTGGTTTCTCCTGCGGATGCACAGGGCACATGGCTACCCGGGTGATGAAATCGATTCTCGCTGGTTGTGGGCAGTATTGGTGGATGTCATGGCCTTCGTCATGTGCTTCTGGGGAATCTCGGGCATTGTGATGTGGTGGCAGATCAAGCGCTCCCGCTGGCTGGGCGCCGCATGCCTGGGGATCAGTCTTGCAGTCGCAGTGTGGCTGGGGATTGGCATGCATGAAGCCATTTCGATTGCCGGTCGTTAAGCGAGAGTTTCGGGACTGGCATCAATCGTTGCGATGGCAAACATCTCTGTGGCTCGCAATTGACATGGGGAGGGCAGGCGAGGTTCTTGTGGAAGTTCGATGACAGCCTGAGTCCATGTGGCGGAATGCGATCGACAACATCATTGATTCGGTCACAGATGTGTGGGCACCTTAGGATTTTTTATGAGCTGCTCTATAGCAGGAGCTATTTGAGATTTCTCTTTCTCCGTTTGATCATTGAAGGCAGGTACTGGATGCTTCGGAGTCTGATACTATTGTGTCTGGGCTGTCTGTTTTCGACCGGGACAATGCCGGTCCGCGGTGATGACGTTGCCATCGTACAGACGTTTCCCGGGAACATGGGACCGGGGTGGAAGCCTTCGATTGATGTGGCAGGAGCCGTGGGGCCGCAGCATGTCGTGGATTTTGATGTTGCCAATTTCGTCGTGCATAACAAACAGTCCGGAGAGGTCCTGCGGCGACTGACGACTCGCGAGTTTTGGCAGCAGGTTGAACCAGCGGGGACGCTGTTGCCGGTTGCCAATCCCAATGATGCCAGGATTATTTATGATCCATTGTCCGAGCGGTGGTTTGCCTGCGCGGCTGGGACAACCGAACCGGATTGCTTTCTGGCGGTTTCCAGCAGTGCAGACCCGTTGCAGCCGTGGCGGGGAGTCAAGCTACCGCTGCCACGAATTAATCCCTACATGCGCATGGGAGTCGATAGGAACGGGCTTTATATCTGCTCGTGCAACGGGGCTGCGAACTTCAGCAAAGGAACCGACTGTTATGTGCTGCCAAAGCAGGATGCAATTGCAGTGGAGGGTCCGAATTTGATGCGGGGACAGTCGTTTCCCGGTCTGCAGTTCAGTTCCATGCCGGCCATGGATCTGGACCCAGAAAAGCCTGCGGATGCGCCGGCGGTCCTGCTGGCCAACGAATTTTTCTCCGGCGAATGCAGCGAACTGTATCTGTACAAGATCACATGGTCAGGGACCCAGGCCAGGATTTCGGACGTGCAGACGATCCGGCTGGGGAGCAAATATCTCACGCCAGACAACAAGACGCCGCTGATGGAAGCCTTCCAGCCGATACCCGGGCCTCGGATTCGAGCGGGTGGAGGCGGTCGCAGAATCGATAGTGCATTCACGCATAAGGGGAGCGTGTATGGCTGCAATGGTGCCAAGCGGACGCTGGAATCCCGCCCGGGGGTGCTGTGGTACGAGATTCGGATTCACGATGCCGTGCTCATCCAGGAAGGACTTGTCGATTCTCCAGACCGCGACCTGATCCATCCCTCGGTGGCTGTCGACTGTCGGGGGAATATCGGGATTGGCTGCACCGGCACCTCTCAGAACGAGTTTCCATCTGTCTATGTGATGATGCATGCGGCAGGAGATGCGCTGAACACAATGCGGCCCCCTGTGGCAGCTCTGCCGGGAACAACAGTGTATCAGTACTCCGGCGTGACTTCCGTGAATCTCAGCCATTATTCAGCAACCTGTGTCGATCCCTCAAATCCGGAATTGTTATGGACCCTGCAGGCATATGCCGCCAGTCCGATCGATAGACAGTGGTGCACGGGATGGGCGGCGTTTCAACTGACCACGGATTCGCAAGCGAATGTGAGTGACGGCTTTTTCGGGAATTTCGCAGCACGGAGAACGATCGTCGAGCCTGGGCCGATAGAAGCTGTGCGCCAGTAAAAGCCGGGCGGAGCGCTCCATGATGTCGGCGACAACCAAGAGTGGCGACCAGATCCGCAGCCCGACCAATGGGAGAGGATATTACCACTCGATTGCCCCGCATCGGAGACCGTGAGTACGTCTGTACCAGGACGACGACAATCAGTGACGGGATCCCAGTTCCTTCAGTTGGGATGACCTGCCGTTGCAGAGCAAGGGGATGGATCATCACACAGCTGGATTTCCAGAAGAACAACAGTGCCAGCATTGATTCATCTGAAGGCGCGGCGTTTTAAGCCTCCCTTTTTTCGACAGAGGTTTTCAGCGGTTCTCATCGACTACCGGAAACCTCTTGTCACTCGGATCGTATACCTTCACTGCTTCCTTGTTCTCAGCCTGGTCCCGGACCGACATCGCCATCAAGCAAAATAGTGAGCAAGATTCGGATCTCCTACTGACAGAGACATTCCCCGTTCTGATGCGAAACACAAACCGGGAAATTGATCAAAACAAGGAAAGAACGAGATGAGCCGTGATGCCACCGTCTGGCAATCGCCCGAAGTGCCCCGGGTATTTCTGAATAACACCCGGGGAGCGGTTCCGTCCGGTTCAGGCATGGTGTCGTGCCAGATGCCTCCCGGTCGCAATTCCTTGTGATGCGTGGTCAGCGTGAAACCCAGAGGGCCCCACCACTGCGCCACTTGGTCGGGATCGGTCCAGGCTTCCCAGACGGTCTGGACGGGCGCGTCGTACATCCCCCGGCCAAGGTCTGGCGGGCACTCACTGATCCCAAGATTCATGCCAAATGGTGGGCGGCCGGAGACATGCGGGCAAAGATGGGACACCGTTTCACACTCGACATGGGGTCGTTTGGGCAACAGCCGTGCGAAGTGCTCGCAGTCGAATCAGAGCGTCTGCTGAGTGACAGCTTCATCCACTGGACATCACCGGGTCCGACGGAACCTTTCGCCCCGCTGGAATCGCCATGTTCCAGTTCTCCCTGGTAAACGATCGTGACCGTCTCGAACCCGCGATGCGGATGCTCGCCGACGCCCCGTTTCGCTTCGGCGGGAGAGAATTCATAGGGGCCGGCATCATCCAGCAACAGGAAGGGATCGAATTCGTCTCCCTCCTGATAGGAAAACAGGCTCCGCACCGGGAAGCCGTTCCCCACCCAGTGCGGAGGGATGTTCCAAACAATTCGACGGATGGCTTTTCATCAGGCTCACTTCATCACTTGAGCGGCCTCGAACTTGTCCAGCCTGGTCTCGTGCCCCTCCTTCTGGACACTTTGGGCTTTGGCATAGCTTTCGAACAGCAACTGGTAATGCGGGACGATGTGATCTTTCATGATCTCGGCGAACTCCATGGCATCGGGACGGTTCCAGGTACTCATCAATTCCCCCAGCGTGGCAAACGTATCGGTTGGAATCGCGCCCGCCTGAACCACCCGGGCGAGCGTGACATCCGTGGCCATGGAGGAAAAGTTGCCCGAGGCATCAACCACGTTGAAGACCTTGTAACCGGCCTCGAGTGCGCTGAGTGTCGGAAAGGCCATGCAGACGCTTGTCAGCGTGCCCGCGATGATCAGGGTCTTCCGGCCGGTTTTCTCAATCGCCTCCACCCATTTGGGGTTGTCCCAGGCATTGATCTGTCCCGTGCGGGGGATATAGACCGCTTCGGGATTCGCCTCATGGATCTCGGGAATCAGTGGGCCGTTGGGGCCATCGGGAACAGAAGCGGTTGTGAATGTTGGCGTCTTCGTGAGCCGGGCCGCCTTGGCCAATGCAATCACGTTGTGACGTAGCGTGAGCATGTCCATATCTTTCACCAACTGGAACAATCCGCTCTGGTGGTCAATGAGCAACAGCACAGCGTCATTGGGGTCGATCATCCATTTATTGAAGTCTGCCATCGTGATTCTCCTGCGAAAGTGAGAAGAGAGCCTGACGGGAACATAGGAACGGTTCCTGTTCTCTTGACTTTTACTCTCTGCGGACAACAAATCAAGAACGGGCTTTTTTGTAACCGGTATCCTTTTTGTTACTGACAAGGCATCATGGCCAAGCAGATCGAGCGAAAGAACGGCCGGAAGACCGTCGGATGTCCCGTGGAATCCACGATTCAGGCTATCGGCGGCCGCTGGAAAGTGCTCATCATCCACCATCTGTTTGAAGCTCCCAATGCCTGAACAGGGAGGTCCGCAGCCTGGATCTGGCGAGACAATGGGAGTGTTTTCCGGTTCTCGATGGCGAAACACATCCCTGTTCCAGCCGACGGATTGCTATGGTGCCACAACGCAAAAAGCCCTGATCGAAATCGATCAGGGCTTTTTTTGCGGTGGCGGTCACCCCCCAGCGATGCCAACCGCATCGAATCAGTCTTTGGGGTGGAAGAAGTTGTTCAGCGGGTCTTCCCGTTTCGTCACAGTGGTTTGTCGGAGGTTTGTCTGAATTTCAGACTGTGATTCTGACTGAGAATCAGTTGACGTCGAACTGTCCGTCGCAGAAGTCGTCGTGATCGTAGAATCCGTATCCGTCGGTGCTGGCTTTGTGTCCGCGGTTGCAGCTGACCCGGAATCCCTGTTTGACGCTGGCGAAGGCGGAACCGACATCTTCGAGTTCGTTGTTGACGTTCAGGGCCACTTCACCGAGTCCGACCACCAGTCCGAGAACCGCGATGGTGGAGATCAGAACCAGTTCAGCGGAGACAATGAAACCGGCTTCGTCGTTGAGCAGGGCGTTCAGGTGAGCGTTCATCTTCGTATTCCTCAGT
>Ga0182736_1000186_pt1 | contig 123064 bp, 113 predicted proteins | sample eDN5th30CKraftBY_FD_128882 | JGI IMG/M metagenome (GOLD analysis project Ga0182736, IMG submission 128882) | Enriched backyard soil microbial communities from Emeryville, California, USA - eDNA 5th pass 30_C Kraft BY (version 2) (version 2) | ecosystem: Environmental > Terrestrial > Soil >... | reverse complement strand
CTGCCGCCTGCCGCCTGCCGCCTGCCGCCTGCCGCCTGCCGCCTGCCGCCTGCCGCCTGCCGCCTGCCGCCTGCCGCCTGCCGTGGCCAGGGTCCCGGCACAAACAAAAAGGGAGGCCAGCTTACGCTGACCTCCCCAATTGCTTGGTCCGTTACCGGACGCGTCGGAATTACATCCCCGAGCCAGGCCCGTAGGTGATTTCCACGCGACGGTTCTGGAGCTCGCGGACGCCATCGGCGGTGTCGACGCGCGGACGGCTTTCGCCGAACGCTTCGGTCGAGATGACCCCGTCCGGAATCCCGTGCGACGACATATAGCCACGCACCGAGTCCGCACGACGCTGCGAGAGGCCGACGTTGTAGCTCGCCGCACCCGAACGGTCGGCGTGACCGGCCAGCATGACCTGCGCGTTGCCGCAATTCTGATACGCCGAGATGGCGTTGTCGAGAATGCCCGAAGCCTCCGGCGTGATATCCGAGCGATCCCACTCGAAGAACACGATGTACGGTCCCGGCGTGCACACAGGCGGCGGCGGGGGCGGAGGAGGCGGCGGCGGCGGAGGCGGCGGCGGGGGCGGAGGAGGCGGCGGCGGCGGCGGAGCTGCCGGTTCGCCGAAGTTGTAGACCAGACCGCCCAGGATGCTGTGCGACCGGTAACGGCCCTCGTTGGTGCGGCCGGTCACGTCCACCAGCTTCACGTCGTCGGCGTTGAAGAAACGATACTTCAGCGTCGCGTCGAGGTGATCGCCGAGCGGCGCGCGGATGCCCGCGATGCCCTGCCATGCGAAGACGGTGTCGGAGTCGTCGAGGAACGGACCGTTGCCGTTCAGCGAGTAATCCTGCGCCTTGACGCGAGCGACACCGGCACCACCGCCGACGAAGCCCTGGACGCCATCATCGTCACCGAAGTCGAGCAACGCGTTCAGCATGAAGCTGAGCGCGCTCGTCTTGCCACCGGCACCGCTGTACGAACCCGCTGCGGCGTTCGTCAGAGCACCAGCGCTGGTGTAGGCCGGAGTCGTCAGCGACGAGCGATAGCCATCGACGCCGGCGCGCTTGTAGCCGACTTCCGCCTCGACGCGGAACGCGCCGAAGTCGTAACCGATGATCCCGTCGAAGTCGTAGCCATAATCATGGTCGACCTTGGACGCAGCCGGCGTCTTGACGCCTGCAGCATTCGTGATGTCGTAGTTGATGTCCTCTACGAGCGTAACGCCGCCCTCAACGCCAACGTACCACGACTTGTCGCGGGCGAAGGCGGGAGCGCTGAGCGCGGTTGAGGCGAGCGCCAGTACGACGGCGAGCTTCCGCATCATAATCCCCTTTCAATGGTGTCCTACGGACAGCGCAAACTCCCTACCCGCAGCTTGGTTGCAGCGCAAGCGCACAAATTCCCACAACTGTTGCCCGGACGTCACAGATTACGCGGATAAGATCAGGTTATGATGCCGCAATACCGCCAGGATCGCGGAAATCGCCGCGCGGGCTTCGTCGTCTGTGGTCGCGCCCCCGGCCGGCGCGGCGATGGCCGCCGCCGGGGCGCCCAGCATCGCCTCTCCGGCCAGGACCAGCGAATCGCCGATGATCGTCCCCATCTCCCAGCCGGCGTCGCCATACCGGGCGTGGATGCCCGGATCTTCCACCCAGATCGTCATCCCGCGGCGCGGCACGACGAAGCGCCAGCCGGCCAGGGTCCAGCCGGCGATCTCACCCGCGTGGCCGTCCCATGCCCCGGTCGGCGCATCGCCCACCAGCCAGCACGCGCCCTGCGCGGGAGCAGCGGGCGGCGTATCGACCCCGGCCGCAGCCACCATCGGGTGCACGATCAGATCAAGCGCGGCCAGCGCCTCGTTGTGGGTCATCTCCTTCTGGATCTGGCCCGGCGCCAGCAGTGCCAGTCCCCAGCGCGCGGTGGTATCTTCGCTCATCTTCCCCTCCCTCAGTCCGGCAGCGTCAGTGTCGCGGCGGGCGACTGGCCGAACGACCCGACCTGGCGCAGTTCGACGACCGATCCCGTGCCCGTCGCCAGCGGCAGCGCGATCGTCGCGGTCGGCGCCCCGGTCATGATCACCGCGCTGCCGCCATCCCCTTCCAGGGTGATGCGATAGGCCTCGACCTCCTCGACCAGCGGCGAATCGACCCCGTCGATCCAGCGCCATCCGGCCCGGCTCCGCCGCACCCAGTCGAGCCGAACCAGTCGCAGGCCACCGCCTCGCTCACTTCGGCATAGCCTCCCGCGCCGCCGCTGGCGCCGCTCATCGCCTTGACCTCGACGGTGTCTCCCGATCGCACGAACGCGGCAAAGCCGTCGCCGCGCGTCGCGCCCCCGGCCAGCGGCGGCCGCGCCGCCGGCACCCCACCCATCGCCACCGTGCCAAAGCTCGCCTCCAGCACGCTCGTCACATCACTCATGCCCGTCTCCCCAAAAAGGAAAGGGCGCGCCGCGATGGCACGCCCTTTCCGGTCCAACACTGTCGTGGCGGGGCGCGTTCGCCCGCCGATCGGCGCTATGACAGCAGCACCGCCAGTTCATGTCCCAGCAGCAGGCCGTTCTCGGCCGCCCCGGCAGACAGTTTCGTCACCCGCGGCGCCCGCCACGGTTGCCGCGCCGCGCGCGTGCGTTCGATCGTCCTCTTGTGACCGTCCATGTCGTCCTCCGCCTGACGCCTGGCCGCGCCATGGCGGGCCGCGCGCATAGTGGCGGGAACAGGTCTTGGAAGTTTCCTGCGACAGCCTCCGTTTCGGAGGATCAGGGTGCCGCCCCGTCGGGAAAATCCTCCACAACGGCGTGGACCCGCGCCAGCCGCTGCATCGGCTGCGCGACCAGGCTGACCTCGACCAGCTCGATCGCGGTCAGTTCGCGCCGCGCGCCCTCCCGGCACGCCCGCACCCGATAGCCGAACGACAGCCCGTCGACCGCGCCGCCACGTACCAGCCCGGCCAGCCGCGCGTCGTCGATCCGCCCGGTCACGCGCAGTCCCCGCGCATCCTCGCCGATCGTGTCGATCCGGCCGACCGGCGCGCCCCGGTGCTGCCACAGCAGCGGCACCGGCGCGACCGGGCCGAACGCCCCGCGCCGCACCACGTCGCCGCCGCGATCGGGCGTGTCGAACACGGCGGCATAGCCCGCGAACCTCATTTCAGCAGCGTCCACAGCCCGGTCCGCACCGCCAGCCCGACCAGCACCAGCGCCAGCAGCAGCTGCACGATCCAGCCCGCCACCGCACCCCCTGATCGTATCGTCCATCGCCCGCTCCCCAAATGCGAACGGGCCGGCGGCCATCGGGGCAGATCGGCCTTCAGTTCTGCCGGGCGGCAAATGGAGAGTCTCCGCGCTTCCGGTGCTCAGGGACCGTCAGTCCGCTGTGCGCCGGGTCACGGGAGACCCCATTCTCGCTCCACCATTTCCTGAATGCCGATCCGCTGCCAGGCGCCGGCCCGTTCGCTGCGCGCCGGTCGGCTGCCCCCTGCCGCCCGACTCGCAATTCTTCAGCATTCCCGTTATGTACCGAACGAGCGTGACGATGTCAAGCCAAAAGTGCCAAATACGTTATTCCGGCCGCAGCGCCGCCCACGCCGCCACCTCCGCGTCGCGCCGCGCGGTCACCGTCAGCTCCGTTGCCGCGCCCGATGCCAGGTCGATCTCGATTTCGCCGTCCCATTCGAACGTCGCGTTGCCCGCGATCGTCACCATGCCGTCGGCCTCGGCGCTGGCGCGGACCAGCCCGCCGGGGTTGAACACGGTGATCTCGCGCCCGAACGGCACGCGACCGGTGCGCCCCGCGGCATAGGTCGATGCCGCCATCGCGCTGCCACAGGCATCGGTCAGCCCCACCCCACGCTCGAACGTCTGCACGAACAGGTCGCCGCCCGCGCGCGGCGCGACGAACGACACATTGGCGCGATCGGCCAGCAGCGCGGGCCGCGCCTCGCACCATTCGCCCAGCGCGACCAGTTCCGCCACGTCGATCGCCTCGACAAAGCTCACCAGATGCGGGTTCGGCATCGCCACCGCGGTGAATGCGCGGTCGCTCGGCAATCCGGGGATCGCGGCATCGACCACTGGCCCCGTGACGCGCAGCCCGACGTCGGCGGGCGCCAGCGATGCTGGACCGGCGCGGGTGCGGATCGTCGCGACGCCGGGCGCCAGCTCGGCCACCCGCGCCGCTTCGGCGGTCGAGATCTTGAGCCGCACCGTCGCCGCGTCGATCCCCAGCGCCTCGAACCCGGCGCGCGCGGTACAGCGCAGCCCGTTCAGGCATGTCTCCGCCTCCGATCCGTCGGAATTGAACATCCGCATGCCAAAGCCGGCGCTGTCGTCGCCGCCGGTCAGCAACAACAGCCCGTCGCCGCCGACCGGGCCGCTGCGGTCGGCCAGCGCGCGCGCCACCGTCGCCCATTCGCCGTCGGACAGCGCGATCGCGCGCGCGTCGATCAGGGGAAACTGGTTCCCCGATCCGTGGCATTTGGTGAAAGCGAACCGCATCAGCTTGGTGTCTCCCGTCATCATCCCAGTTCGCGGGGGACGATCGCCGCGCGCTGTGGCATAGCAGGGCGTGAAGGGGAGCGCACGACGTTGACCATCCTGCTCGTTCTCGTCGCGCTGGCGGTGCTGGTGGCGCCGTTCGCCGCGCTCGTGGTGGCGCTGTCGTTCAGCGCCCGCATCCGCCGGCTCGAGCATGAGATCGTTCGCCTGCGCGCAACCGGCGTCGCGCCGCCGGTCGACGATACCGCCCGCACCGGCGCCGACCTGCCTCCGCCCGCCCCGGCAACCGCCGGCCGCGCCGCCGCGCCCTCGGTCACCGCGCCCGCTCCGTTGTCCGATCCGCCACGCCGCCCCGCGACCGTCGTGTCGGCACCACCTGCTCCACCTGCTCCACCTGCTCCACCGCCGCCCCCAACCCCGTCGCGCCGCCCCTTCCTCGAGGACGCGATCGGCGGCCGCCTCCCGATCTGGATCGGCGGCGCCGCCCTCGTCCTCGCCGGCTTCTTCCTGATCCGATACACCGTCGAATCCGGCCTTTTAGGCCCACGCGTCCGCACGATCCTGGCGGCGATCTTTTCGTTGCTGCTGGTTGCCGCGAGCGAAGTCGCCCGGCGTCTGCCGCTGACGCGCGGCGATCCGCGCGTCGGGCAGGTTCTGGCCGGCGCCGCGGTCGCCAGCGCCTATGGCACGCTCTACATCGCGGCGACCCAATATCATCTGGTCGGCGCGGTCGCCGCGTTCGCGATCATGATCGCCATCACCGCCGCCGCGCTGTTCCTCGCGCTGCGCCACGGCCCGCCCACCGCGGTGATGGCGCTGGTCGGCGGGTTCGCCGCCCCGCTGGTCGCCGGCTTCGACGCGGCCGGGATCGGTCCGCTGCTGACCTATCTGGCGCTGTTCGTCGCCGCGCTGTTCGGTCTCGCGATCCGGCGCGGATGGACGTGGCTGGCGATCAGCGCGATCGTCGCGGGTTTCGGCTGGGCCAATCTGATCGTGGTCCTCGCCGATGGAAGGGACGCCGGCGCGGTCGCCGGCTTCGTCGTGGCATTGGCGATCGGTGCAACCCTGGCCTTGCCACGCGCCGGCGGGCATCTGCGCTGGATCCGGCTCGCGCCGCTGGTCGCCGGCCTCATCCAGCTCGTCATGCTCGCCCCGGTGCTGCAATTCGACGGGTTCGCCTGGGGCTTCTATCTGGTCCTCGCCGCCGCCGCGCTGGTCCTTGCCTGGCGTGATCCGGCGATGTTGCCCGGTGCCGGCGCGGCCGTGCTGCTGGTGCTCGTCCTGATCGCCATGGGATGCCACACCCCCGCGACCGGGGTCACGCCGATCGCCGCGATCGTCGCGACGCTGATGTTCGGTGCCAGCGGCGCGCTGTTGTCGCGCAATGCCCGCGAATGGGCGGGCATCGCCGTCGCCGGCATCGCCGGACCGGTGCTGATCGCCCACGGCTTCGCCCCTCGCCTGCTGCAACCAATCGGCTGGAGCGTGATCGAACTCGCGCTCGCCGTCGCCGCGCTGGCACTCGCGTGGCGCCATCGCGATCGCGCCGGGTCCGCCGACGTCGGCCTGGTCGCCGGCACCGCCGCCGCCGCGCTGCTCGGCGGGATCGCCCTCGTCAGCTATGTCCCGCTGCTGTGGGCTGCCGTGCCGGTCGCCGCCGTCATGATCGCGTTGGCAGGGTGGGCGCGGCAGTGGCCCGACGCCGCGCTGGCGCGGCTGCCGGCGATCGCGCTCGCCGCGTTGGTGATGCTGGAGCTCCAGCCGCTCGGAACAATGGCCGGGCTGGTCGGCGCGTCGATGGTCGGTGACCATACGCCCTATCTCAATCTGCCGCCGCTGATCGAGGTATTGCTGCGCATCGGCGTGCCCGCGCTGGCGACCTGCGGCCTGCTTGCCGTCGATCGCGGCGCCTTCGCCGGCGGACGCCCGGTCGCCGGGGCGATCGCCGCGCTGTTCGCCACCATCACCGTCTATGCGCTGGCGAAGCAGCCGCTGGCGATCGCAACCCCGGCCGATTTCGTCGCCTGGGGCTTCACCGAACGCGCCGCCATCACTCTCGCGATGCTCGTCGCCGGCTGGCTTGCGTGGCGCGCCGCGCTGCCGGCGCTCGGCAACGCGTTCGCCGCGCTGGCGCTGTTCCGCATCCTGTGGTTCGACCTGATGGTGCTCAACCCGGTGGGCACCGCCCAGTTCGTCGGCCCCGCCCCGATCGCCAACATGGCGGTGCTGCTCCCCGCCATCGCCGCCGCGCTGCTGGTTCAGCGGATGGGGGTCTGGCGCCTGATCAGCCTCACCCTCACCGCGCTCGCCGTCGCTGCGGCGGTGCGCCAGCTCGCGCACGGCAGTCTCCTGACCGGCGACATCGGCAGCACAGAGAATTGGGGCTATTCCGCCGCCTTCCTGCTGCTGGCCATCGCGTGGCTATGGCGCGGCATCGTCACCGGCTCGCGCACGCTGCGCAGCTTCGGGCTTGGCCTGCTCACCCTCGTCGTGCTCAAGGTGTTCCTGATCGACGTCGCCTCGTCTGGTGGCCTGCTGCGCATCGTCGCGCTGCTCGGGCTCGGTCTGGCGCTGATCGGCATCGGCTGGGCCTATCGCCGGGTATTTCCCGCCGTCGCGGCCGACCCACCGCCCGCTCAACCCAGCCCATAGTGATCCGCCAGCCGGTCGAGCGCCAGCCCCAGCACCACCTTGCCCGATCGCGCCGGCCACCCCAGCGCCTTTTCGGCAACGGGCAGCCCCTCGCCCGCGCACACCACGCGCCACAGCACGTCGGCCAGCCCTGGACCGACCGCGTCAACCGCCGCATCGAACCGCCGCTTCGCCGCGATACCCGCCAGCGTCGGATCGAGCGGGGCTGAAGCGCCGCGCGGTCCGCGCCGCGCCGGGGCGGCATCCTACCGCATCGTCACCCGCGCGCCCAATTGCGCCGTCTCGTAATCTGCGCGCAACCGCTCGCCCGCCTCGAATCCCCGTGCATCGACCAACCCGCGCGCCCGGAGCCACCCCAGCGCCGATTCGGCCAGGTTGACCGTGACGCTGCGCCCGCCCGCGCCCTTCCCCGGCGCCCGGTCCGTCACCCGCCCGTCCTCGATCGTCCGCTCGATCAACTCCCGCATTCGCCGCTCCTGCCGCTCCGAGTCGGCGCAGGGTTGCCATAACGGCCCGCATGTAGGAAAGAACAATCACCATATCGGTTCAAGGAACGCCGCAATGATCACCGCCATCCGCGAGGTTCGCCGCGCCAAGGGCATGACGCTCGATGACGTCGCCCGGGCCTGCGTGCCGCCGACCACGGCGCAGACCATCGGCCGGCTGGAAACGGGCACGCGCACCGTATCGGTCGGCTGGCTCAACCGGATCGCCGACGCGCTCGGAGTCGACGCCGGCGATCTCGTCTCCCTGCCCGACCGCCCCGATATCCCGGTCGCCGCCGAACTGGGCGCGGACGGCGCGCACGCCCCCCGCCGCGCGGCGGCGGCGGTGCCGCCAAAGCCGACGCCCGAAATGGTGGCGATCACCGTCACCGGCGGCATCGGCGATTATCGCGCGGGGGACGAGATCTGGTGCGTGCGGCTCGCCCCCGGCGGCTATGCCCGCGCGCTCAACCGCGATGTCCTCGTGCCTCGCCCGGCGGGACGGTTCCTGTTCGGTCGCCTGATCGGCCGCGAGGAGCCAACCGCCCAGGGCGGCGGTAAGCTTCACCTGCTCCCGTTCGGCGCCGGGCAACGCCAGCAGGTCGTCGCCGATCCGCCGTGGCTGGCGCACGCGGTGCGGCTGGTGCGCGGGCTATGAGTCGGCGAACGCCCGCACGTCGGTGCTATCCGCCAGTTGTTGCAGCAGCAGGCGGCGATCGCGGAACCCCGTCTCTCGCACCGTCAGGTCACGCAACCCGCTGACAAAGAACTGGCGGTGATCCCGCCGCTTTTCGCACCAGGCGAGCAGCTTGATCCCCTGCGGCGGGTGGACCAGCGCGAGCGGCAGCACCGTCCGCGTCGTCACCGCTCCCGCCAGATCGGTATAGTCGAACGACACCGCGCGGCAATCGCACACCGCCGCGTGCAATGCGGTAAGTACCGGCGATCCCGCTTGGCCCGTGCGCGCCCGCCCGTAGCGACACGCGGCCGAGGCGACGTCAAACGCGCGGTAGATGCGCACCAGCAACGCGCCTTCGGGATCGCTGTCGGCCATGTGCGCCAGCACCGCGTCGGCCTTGCCCGCGAGCACCGGGTCGCCCAGGTCCGCGGCGCGCGCCAGCCCGCGCAAAGCGGCATCGCGCAGATCGGCATCGTCCGGCGCATCGCCGCGCGCGGCCGCCACCGCCGCGTTGCCGATCGGCATCAGCGATCCGGTCATCCCCGTCGCGAACGCGCGGCGCGTCAGGGCGAATTGTCGATCGGAGGGCACAGCGCCGTCTCCCCTGGACTGTTGGCTGGTCGCTATAGCCTGCATCGCCGGCGAACAGGAAGAGTACGCCCGCTCCTACGCCGCGCGCGCCCGACTTCCGCGCTCAATTCTTCAGCCGCCACCCGGTCCTGAAGATCCACGCGATCGCGACGAAGCACAGCAGCAGGAAGCCGGCGGTGAAGCCCAGGCTCCATGCGACGCTGACGTCGCCGCGCCCGAAGAAGCTCCAGCGGAATCCGCTGACCAGATAGACCACCGGGTTGAACAGGCTGACCGTTCGCCATGGCTGCGGCAGCATGTCGATCGAGTAGAAAGCGCCGCCAAGGAAGGTCAACGGCGTCACCAGCAGCGCCGGAACGAACGAGAGTTGCTCGAATCCCTTGGCCCAGATGCCGATGATGAACCCGAACATGCTGAACGTGACCGATGTCAGCACCAGGAACGCCAGCATCGCCACCGGATGCTCGATGCGCAGCGGCACGAAACAGGCGGCGGTGGCGAGGATGATGAGGCCCAGCACCACGGATTTGGTCGCCGCCGCACCGACATAGCCCAGCACCATCTCGAACGCGGAAACCGGTGCCGACAGCAGCTCGAACATCGTCCCGGTGAACTTGGGGAAGTAGATGCCGATCGACGCGTTGGAGATGCTCTGGGTCAACAGCGACAGCATGATGAGGCCGGGCACGATGAAACTGCCGTAGCCGACCCCGCCCACGTCATGCATCCGGCTCCCGATCGCGCCGCCGAACACGACGAAATACAGGCTGGTGGTGATGACCGGGGTGACCAGGCTCTGCCACAGCGTGCGCAGCGCGCGCGCCATCTCGAAGCGGTAGATCGCCCAGACGCCATGGTGGTTGAAGCCCATCACTTTTGCTCCACCAGATCGACGAAAATGTCCTCGAGGCTCGACTTGGACGTCTCCAGATCCTTGAACGCGATGTCGAGGTCGTGGAGCCGGCGCAGCAGCGAGGGAATGCCGGTACGTTCGGCCTGGGCATCGAACACATAGCGCAGCGTGCGGCCGTCGTTCTCCAGCGCAAGATGCCATTCGCTCAGTTCGGCCGGGATCGCCGCCAGCGGCTCGACCAGCGCGATGTCCATCTCGCGCTTGCCCAGCTTCTTCATCAGCTCGGTCTTGTCCTCGACCAACAGCAACTCGCCCTTGTTGATCACGCCGACGCGGTCGGCCATCTCCTCGGCTTCCTCGATATAATGGGTGGTGAGGATGATGGTGGTGCCGCGCTCGCGCAGGCTCCCGATCAGCTTCCACATGTCGCGGCGCAGCGACACGTCGACCCCGGCGGTGGGTTCGTCGAGGAACAGGATGTCGGGCTCGTGGCTCAGCGCCTTGGCGATCAGCACGCGGCGCTTCATGCCGCCGGAAAGCTCCATGATCTTGGCGCCGCGCTTGTCCCACAGCGACAGGTCGCGCAGCAGCTGTTCGAGATAGGCCTCGTTCGGCGCGCGCCCGAACAGGCGGCGACTGAAGCGGACTGTCGCCAGCACCGTTTCGAACATGTCGACCGACAGTTCCTGCGGCACCAGTCCGATCAGCCGCCGCGCGGCGCGATAGTCGGCCAGCGCGTCGTGGCCGGCGACGGCGATCGTGCCGGTGGAGGGGGTGACGATGCCGCAGACGATCGAGATCAGCGTGGTCTTGCCCGCGCCGTTCGGCCCGAGCAGCGCGAAGATCTCGCCCTTGCGGATTTCGAGGTCGACATGCTTGAGCGCCTGATGGCCCGACGCATAGGTCTTGCTGACGCCGGTTAGGGCGAGGATCGATGTCACGGGAATGAAGCCCCCCTTCCCTGCGGACGAGGACGGGAAGTAGGGACACCGGCCGTCCGGGGCAAGGCCGGGCGTTTGGCCCGAGCCGTCAACTTAACCCTTGACGCGCGCCGCCTTCACCGCGGCCACCAGCGCGTCATAGCCGATCGCGCCCGACGCGACGCGGTCGCCGATCACCCAGCTGGGCGTGCCCGACATGCCGACCGCGCCCGCGACCTTCAGGTTCCTGGCGATCTCCGCCGCGACCGGCTCCGATCGTGCGACAGCGGCCGCGCGCACCCGGTCGAGCCCAGCGGCGGCGGCGGCGGCGGCGATGCTCGCCTCGCTCGGCCGGCCGGCGGCATAAAGCGCCTCATGGAACGCCATGAACTTGCCCTGTTCGGCGGCGGCTAGGCTCCATTCGGCGGCGGTCTTGCTCTCCGCGCTGAGGATCGGCAGCTCGCGATAGACGATGCGGACGCCCGGATCGCCGCGCACCAGTTCGGCCAGCGCGGGCAGGCTGGCGCGACAATAGCCGCAGGCATAGTCCATATAGGCGACGACGGTGACGTCGCCCTTGGGATTGCCGCCGACCGCGCCGGGGAAGGGATCGACGATCGCCGCGCGATTGGCCGCCACGGCCTTGGCCGATTCGCGGTCGCGCAACGCCTCCATCGCCTCGGGTATCACTTCGGGGTGCGCCAACAGATAGCCGCGCACATCGCCGCCGGCCGCGTCGGCCGGACGCAGCGACTGGAGCCCCAGCACCGCCGCGCCGCCGACGGCGCCGGCCACGAACAGCAACAGGGCGAACAGGATCGGACGGATCGTCATTTGCGGCGCTTCCCCTTCTGACCGTCCATCGCGGTTTGCGACACCATCATGATGTCCTGGGCACGGATCCAGTCGGCGCTGCCCTGCGGCAGTCCGGCCAGCGCCGCGCGCGAGCTGATCAGCGCGGTGCGGGTATCGCCCGTCAGGTTGGCGCGTTCGGCGGTGGCGAGCGCGGTGCGCGGCTCGTCGCCCTTGCGCTCATAGACGGTGCCGAGCTGGACCCAGGCGAACGGATTGTCGTCGTCGCGCGCCACGGCGGTGCGCAACACCTTCTCCGCTTCGGGAAGGTGCGCGGGATCGTCGGTCGCCAGCAGCGCGTGGCCGAATGTCGTCGCGATCAGCGGCTGGTTGCGCGATCCCTCGGTCGCCTCGCGCAGCGGCGCCAGCGCCGCGACCGGCTTGCCCGATTCGAGCAGGATCTGCCCCTCCAGCTCGAGGAAATAGGGATCGTGCGGCGCCGCCTTGACCAGCGCCGCCGCTTCGGATGCCGCCTGATCGGGATAACCGGACAGGTGATAGGCATAGGCGCGGGCATAGTGCGCGGGGATCGACTGGTCCGATGCTGGATATTTGACCAGCGTCGCCTTGGGATCGTTGACATAGCCGCGCAGCTTGGCCTGGACGCGCTTGAACCGGTCCTCGATCGGCTGGTCGGGTTTGGCGTTCCACGTCGGCGAATCGACCAGATCGTGGGTCAGCGAGGCGATCCGCTCGCTCGACAGCGGGTGGGTATAGTCGAAGCTCCCCTCGCTGTGATCGACGCCGTAACGATATTCCTGGTTCTGCAGCTTCTTGAAGAAGCTCAGCATCCCGCGCCCGCTGACGCCGGCGCTGTTGAGGAAGCGCGCGCCGGCGGCGTCGGCGCTGGCTTCCTGCGTACGGGTAAAGGCGAGCAGGCTGCCCAGCGCGGCGCGCTGGCCGGCGGCGAGGATGCCCGCCCCCGCCTCCGCCCCGCCTGCCGCGATCGCCGCGACGCCGAGCACCAGGCTGAGGATCGATATCCCCATCGCGCCCTTATAGCCCTGATCCTGGAGCGGGACGTGCCCGCCGACGATATGGCCGACCTCGTGCGCGACCACCCCCTGAACCTCATTGGCGGTATCGGCGGCGTCGATCAGGCCGGAATGGATATAGACGATCTGCCCGCCGGCGACGAAGGCGTTGATCGAGGGATCGTTGATCACCACGACGCGGACGTTGGCCGGCGACAGGCCCGACGCGATGATGATCGGCCGGGTCATGTCCGCCAGCAACTGCTCGGTCTCGGCATCGCGCAGGATCGATTGCGCGGCGACCGGCTGGGCCAGCGCGATCGCCGCGCCCGCCGCCGCCGTCGCGAGCCTTTTGGCCCAGCGCGTCATCGAAGCCTGCATGTCCGCCTCTTCCTCCGCGTCGGCTGAACCCCTGCTGAAGCGGCCGCGCCCGTCCCGATCGGGACGGGCGCGGACCGGATCACGCGCCGAACGTGCGCTGCCACCAGCCGCGACGCGGCGAACCGTCGGCGTTCTGGCCATCGGCGCCCTCGTCCTCGCCCGCGGCTGCGGTCACGGTTGCCGCGACCTCCGCGACCGGCTCGGCAGCGTCGGTGACGGGTGCGGGGTCGGCCTTCTTCCGGCGGGTCCGCTTCGGTGCGGCGGCAGGTGCGGGTTCCTCGGCGACAGGTTTCGCCGCCCGAGCCGGCGCAACGACGTCGGCTTCTGCTTCAGCGTCCGGCGCGGCCTTCTTGCGGCGGGTGCGCTTGGGCTTGGCCTCCGGCTCGGGCGCGGCGGCCTCGGCCTCCGGCTCCGGCGCGGCCTCGACCGCCGCTGGCTCGGAGCTCTCGACCTCGGCGACCTTCTTGCGACGGGTACGGCGCGGCTTGGCCTCGACCGGCTCGGGCGCGGCTTCCGCGACCGGCTCCGGCTCAGGCTCGGGCGCTGCTTCGGCCTCGGCCTCGCCGGCCTCCCCCTCGTCGCCGGTCAGTTCGCCGGCCGCCTCGCCGCTGCCGCGACGGCCGCCGCGACGCCCGCGACGACGACGTTTGCGCGGCTCGCCGCCGTCCTCGCCCTCGTTCGCATCGACCGCCTCGACCGGCACATCCTCGCGATTGGCCGGCGCTTCGGCGTCGTCCTCGTCACCCTCGGCCTCGGTCTCCGACTCGTCGCTGCCAGACTCGCCATCCTCGCGATTGCGACCGCGGCGACCACGACGGCGGCGACGGCGGCCACGACGGCCGTCCCCCTCTCCTTCGTCGCGTTCGCCACGCTCGCGACGCGGGGCGCGCTCCTCGGCTTCCTCCGCCTCGGGCTCTTCCTCGTCCTCGATCTCGTCGTCGATGTCCTCGGGCAGCTCGTCGTCGAAATCGTCGACCACCGCCGGATCGAAGCGCGGCGCGTGCGCGGGGGGCGGGCCGGACGCCTCGACCGACATGCGCGCGCCTTCCTGCTCCCCGTCCGACACCACCTCGACGGTGACGCCATAGCGTTCCTCGATCTCGGCCAGCTCGGCCCGCTTCCTGTTGAGCAGGTAGAGCGCGGCTTCCTGGCTGGCGCGCAGCACCAGGACCGAACCGCGACCGCGCGCGGCCTCGTCCTCGATCAGGCGCAGTGCCGACAGCCCGGCCGACGATGCCGTGCGGACCAGCCCGGTGCCCTCGCAATGCGGGCACTGGCGCGTCGACGCCTCCAGCACGCCGGTGCGCAGCCGCTGGCGGCTCATCTCCATCAGCCCGAACGAGCTGATCCGGCCGACCTGGATGCGGGCGCGATCGTTCTTCAGCGCCTCCTTCATCGCCTTCTCGACCTTACGGACGTTCGATCCGTGATCCATGTCGATGAAGTCGATGACGACAAGCCCGGCCATGTCGCGCAGGCGCAGCTGGCGGGCGATTTCCTGCGCCGCTTCCAGATTGGTCGCGGTCGCGGTCTGCTCGATATTGTGCTCCCGGGTCGAACGGCCCGAGTTGATGTCGATCGATACCAGCGCCTCGGTCGGGTTGATGACCAGATAGCCGCCCGACTTGAGCTGCACCACCGGATGGTACATCGCCGAAAGCTGATCCTCGACGTGCGCGCGCTGGAACAACGGGACGGGATCGCTGTAGTGCTTCACGCGCCGGGCATGGCTCGGCATCAGCAGCTTCATGAAGTCCTTCGCCTGGCGATAACCGTCCTCGCCCTCGACGATCACTTCCTCGATATCGCGGTTGTAGATATCGCGGATCGCGCGCTTGAGCAGATCGCTGTCGCCATAGATCAGCGCCGGCGCCGCCGATTGCAGGGTCGTCTCGCGGATGCCGTCCCACAATCGCGCGAGATAGTCGAAGTCGCGCTTGATCTCGACCTTGGTGCGCTGCAGCCCGGCGGTGCGGACGATGCAGCCCATCGTCGACGGCAGCTGCAGGTCGGCCATGATCGACTTGAGGCGCTTGCGGTCGCTGGCGTTGCTGATCTTGCGGCTGATCCCGCCGCCGTGCGCGGTGTTGGGCATCAGCACGCAATAACGGCCGGCCAGGCTGAGGTAGGTGGTCAGCGCCGCGCCCTTGTTGCCGCGCTCTTCCTTGACGACCTGCACCAGCAGCACCTGCCGGCGACGGATCACGTCCTGGATCTTGTAGCGGCGACGCAGGTTCATGCGGCGTTCGCGCAGCGCCTCGACCGCGCTGTCGTCGGAGCCGTTGCCGCGCTTGCGGCGCGGGCGTCCCTCGTCGCCCTCCTCGGCGTCCGCCTCGCCCTCGCCCTCGCCCTCGCCCTCGGCGCTCACATCGTCGTGATGCTCGTCGTCGTGATCGTCGTCGCCATAGTCGTCCGCCTCGGCGCGCAGCGCGGCCTCCTCGGCGGCGTGCTCGGCCTCTTCGCGCAGCAGCGCGTCGCGGTCTTCCTTGGGGATCTGGTAATAGTCGGGGTGGATTTCCGAAAAGGCGAGGAAGCCATGGCGGTTGCCGCCGTAGTCGACGAACGCCGCCTGGAGCGACGGCTCCACGCGGGTGACCTTGGCCAGATAGATATTGCCCTTGAGCTGCTTGCGCTCGGCGGACTCGAAATCAAACTCCTCGATTCGATTCCCTTTGACGACGGCCACGCGGGTTTCCTCCCGGTGGCGCGCGTCGATCAACATGCGCGTGGTCATTATATGGTCTCCGGGCGCGCGCGGCCTCAACGGGTGAGCGCGGCGCGCGCGATGTGCTGGTTCCTCCGCCGGCGAATCGGCGCTGGAGGAAACGAACGGATGGGTGTGATGCGTCTGCTGCCGATGTCCGCCCGGAGCCGTAGTCCGGGGCGACCGTTCCAGCCACGCAGCCGCCGTGAGCGATCTGGTGGAGGCGGAACGGATTTTGCCTCATGCAGCGTCAACCTGATTGTGCGCCGGGCCAACGGGCCACGGCATTTTCCAGTCCGGCACGGGCGATGCGCCCGGATGCCGGCGGCGCTTAGGTAGCATCCCGCGCGCGGCCCGGCAACTGCCGCGACTCGCGCGAAACGCAAGGTCCGCGGCGCGAAGCGGCCGCCTTCCCTACAGGCTCCGGCAAAAGGACGCGCGGCGGGCGGCATCGATCGCGGCGAAGGCGGCGCGATCGGGAATGAGGATGCGGATCAACGCGATGCCGCGCCGCGTCGGCACCGTCACTGCCTCCACTCCCGCCGGGGCCGGCTGGCCGGGGCGAACCAGTGCAATCCGCATCGGGGCGTTGCGGGCCTGCAGATTGTTGCGCACGAACGCGGCATTGGTGCGGCCATCGAACACCGACAGCGACCAATAGGGCGCGTCCACCGCCGCCGCCTCGATCAGTAACGGCCGCTCGGCCAAGTCAAATGGGCAGGATGCATAGGCCAGGTCGGGGCTGGGCCGCACCACCAGCCGCGACCTGTCGGTGGCCAGCGGGGCAAAGGCCATGTGGTTGATCCCGCCCGCCTGCGCGATGCGGCCGGTCGCCACGCTCATCAGCCCGCGCGGAACCGCGCCGACGCCGATGTGGAACGCCGCGACAGCGACGATCGCGCCCACCGCCAGCGGCGCCATCCACGCCCTCATCGTCCGCACTCCAACCGCTCGATTCGGGGCAATTGCGCGGCGGTCGGGTTACCCGTCCCGCCATCGTCGGGCAGATAGGCGCGCAATGTCAGATCGAAGCGATCGACCCCGCCGGTCGGCAGCCAATGCCCCGGCTGGCGGGTGGGAGCGACGGCGATCGCCCAACTCGCCGCCTCCGCCGTCGGCAATTCCGTGCTCACCACAGAGAAGATGCCGGCATCATTGGCGACCAGGAAATTGTCGGGCCCGTAGAGCGTGACGCTCCACCATCTCGCCGGCAGCGCGCCGCCGGTTAGCCGGTAACCGCACCGCCCGTCGAGCGCACGGCCGGCATCATCGACGCTGGCGGTGTAATAGCGCGCTTCCGACGCCGGCAGCGCCAATAGGCCCTTCATCGCGATCACCGCGCGGGTGATGCCATCCGCCCGCTCGCTGCCGAAATCCGTGCCGGTCTGCCATACGCCGATCCTGTGTCGCCCCCAGCCCGCGCGCCTTGACCGCCCATACCGCGCCGCCGGCGCCAAGCGCCAGTCCGGCGACGATCGTGACCGCATAGCGTGCCCACCGCTTCATCCTGCCCCCTCTCCCCGTTGCCACGGGTGTCGCAACGGGCGCGGCGGCTATTCGGGGCGGTCGGACTCGTCGGTCGCCAGCGCCGCCTGCGCCGCCGCCAGCCGCGCGATCGGGACACGATAGGGCGACGCCGAGACGTAATCGAGTCCCACCTCTTCGCAGAACGCGATGCTCGCCGGGTCGCCGCCATGTTCGCCGCAGATGCCCAGCTTGATGTCAGGCCGCGTCGCCCGCCCGCGTTCGGCGGCGATCTTCACCAGCTCGCCGACCCCTTCGATGTCCAGGCTGACGAACGGATCCTTGGCATAGATGCCCTTGTCGACATAGGTCGTCAGGAACCGCCCGGCATCGTCGCGGCTGACACCCAGCGTGGTCTGGGTCAGGTCGTTGGTGCCGAAGCTGAAGAATTCGCCGATCTCCGCGATCTCCCCGGCCTTCAGCGCGGCGCGGGGCAGCTCGATCATCGTGCCGACCAGATAGTCGACACGCTTGCCGGTCTCGGCGAACACCGCCTCGGCCGCCTTGTCGACCACCGCCTTCATCAGCTCCAGCTCGCGCGCGGTGGCGACCAGCGGGATCATCACCTCGGGCACCGGCGGTTTGTCCAGGCTCACCGCCGCCTCGAAGATCGCGCGCGCCTGCATCTCGTAGATTTCGGGGAAGGTCACCCCCAGCCGGCAGCCGCGATGGCCCAGCATCGGGTTGAACTCGTGCAGCTCGGCGGTGCGCCGCTTGAGCGTCTCGACGTCCAGGCCGGCGGCGCGTGCGACTTCCGCGAACTCATTCTCCTCGTGCGGCAGGAATTCGTGCAGCGGCGGGTCGAGCAGGCGGATCGTGACCGGCAGGCCCTCCATCGCCCGGAACAGCTCGGCGAAATCGCCGCGCTGTTCGGGCAGCAGCTTGTCGAGCGCGACGCGGCGATCCGCCTCGTCGGTCGCCAGGATCATCTGGCGCACCGCGGTGATCCGCGCGGCGTCGAAGAACATATGCTCGGTGCGGCACAGGCCGATCCCCTCGGCCCCGAACTCACGCGCGGTGCGGCAATCGAGCGGGGTCTCCGCGTTGGCGCGCACCTTCAGCCGGCGCACCTTGTCCGCCCATTCCATCAGCGTGCCGAAGTCGCCGGCCAGCTCGGGCTGGATCGTCGGCACCTCACCCACCATCACCTCGCCGGTTGCGCCGTCGATGGTGATGATGTCGCCCGCCTTCACCTCGCGGTCGCCGACGCGCATCACGCCCTCGGCTCCCTTGATCGACAGCGTGCCCGCGCCGGACACGCACGGGCGCCCCATGCCGCGCGCGACGACGGCGGCGTGGCTGGTCATGCCGCCGCGCGCGGTCAGGATGCCCTTCGCCGCGTGCATCCCGTGGATGTCCTCCGGGCTGGTCTCGACGCGGACCAGGATCACCGCCTCACCATTGGCGGCGGCGCGTTCGGCGTTGTCGGCATCGAACACCACCTTGCCCGACGCGGCGCCCGGCGAGGCGGGCAGCCCCTTGGTCAGCACGTCGCGCGGCGCGTTCGGGTCGAGCGTCGGGTGGAGCAGCTGGTCGAGCGCCGCCGGGTCGACCCGCGCGATCGCTTCCTCGCGCGTGATCAGCCCCTCGTCGGCCATGTCGACCGCGATCTTCAGCGCGGCCTTGGCAGTGCGCTTGCCCGACCGGGTCTGCAACATCCACAGCTTGCCCTGCTGGACCGTGAATTCGATGTCCTGCATGTCGCGGTAATGCCGCTCGAGCAGGTCGAACACCTTGGCCAGCTCGCCATAGGTGGCGGGCATCGCCTCTTCCATCGACGCGGCCTTGGCACCCGCCGCCTCGCGCGCCGCCAGCGTCAGATATTGCGGGGTGCGGATGCCGGCAACGACGTCCTCGCCCTGGGCGTTGATCAGGAATTCGCCGTAATAGGCGTTGTTGCCGGTCGACGGATCGCGGGTGAAGGCGACGCCGGTAGCCGAGGTGTCGCCCATGTTGCCGAACACCATCGCCTGGACGTTGACCGCGGTGCCCCAGCTCGCGGGAATGTCGTTCAGCCGGCGATAGACCTTGGCGCGTTCGGACTGCCACGACCCGAACACCGCGCCGATCGCGCCCCACAGCTGATCGTGGACGTCCTGCGGGAACGGCTTGCCCCACAATTCGGTGACCAGCGCCTTGTATTCGACGACCAGCGCCTGCCAGTCGGCGGCGGACATGTCGGTGTCGAGGTGATAGCCGCGATCCTCCTTGGCGATCTCCAGCGCTTCCTCGAAACGGCTGTGGTCGAGTTCGAGCACGACGTCCGAATACATCTGGATGAAGCGGCGATAGCTGTCCCAGGCGAACCGCTCGTCGCCTGATACCGTGGCAAGCCCGACCACGGTGGCGTCGTTCAGCCCCAGGTTGAGGACGGTGTCCATCATCCCCGGCATCGACGCGCGCGCGCCCGATCGCACCGACACCAGCAACGGATCGGCGGCATCGCCAAAGCGCTTGGCGGTGACGGATTCGATATGCGCGATGCCCTCGGCGACTTCCGCCTTCAGACTGTCGGGAAACGCCCCGCCGTCGTCGTAGTAGCGCCCGCACATCGCGGTGGAGATGGTGAAGCCGGGCGGGACCGGCAGGCCGATCGACGCCATTTCCGCGAGGTTGGCGCCCTTGCCGCCCAGCAGGTTGCGGTCGCCCTTGCCGCCGTCCGACACGCCGCCGCCAAAGCGATAGACATAGCGGACATCGTTCGAGGCGGTGGCGGACATCACGGTAGCCATGGGCGATCCCTCAAATGAAACTCTGGTTCCTGTGCACTGCAACACGCGAGGGCTCAACCCTCACGCGCGGCCGACCGTCCCGAAATCACGAGGCGGATCGAGCGAAAACACGTCGGGTCGATCAGCCCTCGATTCGCGAAAAGTCGGCGACGCGCTGCACCGCATCACGCATCCGGGCGAGCAGCGCCAGCCGCGCTTCCCGCTTGGCCGGATCGGCGTCGTTGACCGTGACCGCGTCGAAAAACGCGTCGATCGGGGCCCGAAGTGTCGCCAGCGCCGCCATAGCCCCCCCGAAATCCTCCGCGTCGATCGCAGCATCCGCTGTGGGCGCCGCCGAATCGAGTGCTGATATCAGCGCCTGTTCGGCGGGTTCGGGCGCATGGGAAAGCGGCTTTTCCTCGGCAGCGCTAAACTCCTCCTTCTTGAGGATGTTGGCCGCGCGTTTGTAGCCCGCGAGCAGGTTGGCGCCGTCCTCGGTCGCGACGAACGCCTGCAACGCGTGAACCCGCGCCAGCAGGCGGACGATATCGTCCTCCCCACCCAGTGCCAGCACCGCGTCGATCAGGTCGTGGCGCACCCCCGCCTCACGCTGCTGCACCTTCAGCCGGTCGGCAAAGAAGGTCTGGATCTCGCGCATCCGGGTGCCGTCGCCGGCGGCGGCCATCTGCGTCAGCCCGGCGCGCGCGGCATCGTCCGCCCCGCGCCCGATCGTGCCCGCGACATAGGCGGCGACCTCGGCGTTGTCGCCGGTCAGGAATGCCTGCTCGACCTTGCCGAACAGCGCCGCCTCCTCCTCCTCGCCCGCAAACGATACCGCGCGACCAAGCTGGAGCCCGATCCGCCGCAACGCGATCGCCACCGGCGCCGACAGCGGTACGCGCAGCCCGCAGGCGATCAGTTGCGAGATCACGGACAGCGCGGCGCGGCGCAGCGCGAACGGGTCCTTCGATCCGGTCGGCTTTTCATCGATGGCAAAGAACGCGGCGATGGTGTCGAGCTTGTCGGCCAGCGACACCGCCACCGTCACCGGATCGCTTGGCACGTCGTCGCCCTGCCCGACCGGCTTGTAATGGTCGCGCACCGCCGCCGCCACCGCGGGATCCTCGCCCTGCGCGGCGGCGTAATAGCCGCCCATCACGCCCTGCAATTCGGGGAATTCGCCGACCATGCCGGTGACCAGGTCGGCCTTGGCCAGCCGCGCCGCGCGCTCGGCCAGCGCGGGATCGGCACCCGGTACGACATTCTCCGCCAGCCAGCGCGCCAGCGCGGCGACGCGATCGACCTTGTCGGCGACGGTCCCCAGTTGTTCGTGGAACACGATCTTGGCGAGCTTGCCCGCCTGATCGGCAAGCGGGGTCTTGAGATCGGTCTCGTAAAAGAATCGCGCGTCGGACAGCCGGGCTGCCAGCACCTTGCGGTTGCCCTCGACGATCTTCGCGCCACCGTCCGCCGCGTCGATGTTGGCGACGCAGACGAACGCGTTGGCCAGCTTGCCGTCGCCATCGGCGCAGACGAAATATTTCTGGTTCACCCGCGCAGTAAGCTGAATCACCTCGGGCGGGACGCTCAGGAAATCCGCGTCGAAGCGTCCGAGCAGCGGCACCGGCCATTCGGTCAACCCGGCGTTCTCGAACAGCAGTCCGTCGTCGGGGATCAGCGTAACGCCAGCCTTTTGCGCCGCCATCTTGGCGCCGACCGCGATGATGTTGCGCCGTTCCGCCCCGTCGACGATGACATGGGCGTCGCGCAGCTTTTCGACATAATCGTCCGCCGATCCGATGGTGATCGCGGCGGGATGGTGAAAACGATGGCCGACCGTCGCCGCGCCGGAGGCGACCCCCGCGACCTCGCACGGCACCACCGCGCCGCCGAACAGCGCGACGATCCCCTGCAACGGCCGCACCCAACGCAGGCTTTCGGTGCTCAGCGACGCCTCGCCCCAGCGCATCGACTTGGGCCATGGAAACGCGCGGATCACCGCCGGGATCGCTTCAGCCAGCACGTCGGCAGTGGCGCGGCCGGGCTTGTCGATCACCGCGAACAGCACGCCGTCGCGCTCGACCAGCGCGTCGCGGGTCAGCCCGGTCTTGCGCAGGAACCCCTCCAGCGCCTGTGCGGGCGCACTGGCGCGCGGGCCCTTGATCTCATCGGATACGGCGGCGGTCTGCTCGGGCAGCCCGCGCGCGATCAGCGCCAACCGGCGCGGCGTCGCATAGGTGACGGTCTCGGTCGCGGTCAGTCCGTCGCGGGCCAGTTCCGCCGCGAAGAGCCGCGCCAGATCCTCGCGCGCCTTTTCCTGCATACGCGCCGGGATTTCCTCAGAGCGCAGTTCGAGGAGGAAATCGGTCATCGTGGGGAAACCTGATTTTGTTCACGCGAAGCCGCGGAGCCGCGAAGAAGATGTTCGCGCGGAGGCGCGGAGGCGCGGAGGGTCAGGCCCGGCTGCGCCAGCAGCCCTTCAAACCATCCGGCGCCGAAAAGCATAAGGTCTCGCTGACGCGAGACAGTGAGACTGGATACGACTCTCCGCGCCTCCGCGCCTCCGCGCGAATCAACCTTCCTGGTCTTCATCGCGGCTTCGCGGCATCGCGTGACCCAATCAATCACGCCGCCCACCCGTTCTTGTCCATCCACGCGGCGCAGCTGCCCTTGGCCAGATCGCGCACGCGGCCGATGTACGCCTGCCGCTCGGCGACGGAGATCACCCCGCGCGCGTTGAGCAGGTTGAAGATGTGGCTCGCCTCGATCGCCTGTTCATAGGCGGGGATCGGCAGCTTCGCCTCCAGACAGTTCTCGCACTCGGCCGCCGCCTTGCGGAACAGGTCGAACAGCGTGTCGGTGTCGGCGATCTCGAAGTTCCACGTCGACATCTGGCGCTCGTTCTCAAGGAACACGTCGCCATAGGTCACCCCCGCGTCGTTGAACGCCAGGTCGTAGACGTTGTCCTTGTCCTGGATGTACATCGCCAGCCGTTCAAGACCATAGGTCAGCTCGCCTGCCACCGGCTTGCAATCGAACCCGCCCATCTGCTGGAAATAGGTGAACTGGGTCACCTCCATCCCGTCGCACCACACTTCCCAGCCAAGGCCCCACGCACCCAGCGTCGGCGATTCCCAGTCATCCTCGACGAAGCGGATGTCGTGCTGCATGAAATCGATGCCGATCGCCGCCAGCGATCCCAGATAGAGTTGCTGAAGGTCGGGCGGGCTGGGCTTCAGGATCACCTGATACTGGTAATAATGCTGGAGCCGGTTCGGGTTCTCGCCATAGCGCCCGTCGGTCGGCCGGCGGCACGGCTGGACGAACGCGGCGTTCCACGGATCGGGGCCGAGCGCGCGAAGCGTCGTCGCGGGGTGAAAGGTGCCGGCCCCCATGCGCATGTCATAGGGCTGGAGGATCACGCAGCCCTGTGCCGCCCAATAATCATGGAGCGTCAGGATCATGCGCTGGAAGGAGAGAGGTCCGTCTGTCACGGTCGCGCGTCTGCCGGATGGAGGCGCTCAGGGCAAGCCTGCGGCGTGTTCGTAACCACGAATGCCGATTGACTCCGCCGCGCTTCGCGTGTCCCACCGGCCGCCGAATAGTCCACGGAGTGTCCATGCGTTCCCTCACATCGATCGCCGCCGCGCTGCTCGCCGCCCTGCCGCTGCCCGCCTGCGCCCAGTCCGCGCCCGCGCCCGAAGCGACCGTCGCCGACGCCGATCCGGCGCTGTGGGTGGTAAAGGACGAGGATACGACGATCTATCTGTTCGGCACCGTCCATGTGCTGAAGCCCGGCCTGACCTGGTTCGATGAGGCGGTGAAGGCGGCATTCGACAAGTCGGACAGTCTGGTGCTGGAGCTGGTCCAGCCCGCGCCGGAGGCGATGCAGGCGATCGTGATGAAGAACGCCGTCACGCCGCAGGACGCGCCGGCGCTGACCGACCGCCTTCCCGCCGAAAAGCGCGACGCCTATGTCAAGGCGGTGACCGGGATCGGCGCGCCCGCCAACGCCTTCGATCGCTATGCGCCGTGGTTCGCCGCGGTCAACCTGTCGCTCGTCCCGCTGATGAAGGCCGGCTATGATCCGCGCAACGGCCCCGAAGGCGTGCTGACGGCGGCGGCGAAGGCGGCCAAAAAGCCGGTCACCGGGCTGGAAACCGCAGAACAGCAGATCGGCTATTTCGGCGGCTTGTCGGAAAAGGCGCAGATGACCTTCCTGACCGGCACGCTCGACGAACTGCCCAGGGCCGAGGCGACCATGGCGACGATGGTCGACGACTGGTCGCGCGGCAACCCCGACGCGCTGGCCAAAATGCTCAACGACAATCTCAAGGATTCGCCAGAGGTGGCGGAAACCCTGCTCTACAAGCGCAACGCGAATTGGGCGAAGTGGATCGCGGAGCGGATGAAACAGCCGGGCACGGTATTCGTCGCGGTCGGCGCCGGGCATCTGGCGGGGGACCGCAGCGTGATCGCCGATCTGAAGGCGCATCAGCTGACGGCGGAACGGATCGAATATTGATTCCCTCGCCCGGTTGCGTGGACGGGCACATCCAAAGGCGGCGGACGGGTGGCTGATGGGGGAGCCGGCATCGTCACCCCCCGGCGGGCCGGGGATAGCCGTTGCGTCGCCGGCCCCTTTCCGTTAAGGGCGCGCGCTTGTCGTGGCGGGGTCATCCCTGGAGGCTCGCCCGGCAAAGACATTTGAAACCTCAACCCAAGATCGGAATCGACAATGAGCGAAGCGCTTACGCTGTCGGCCGAGACGCGGGACCGGGCTGGCAAGGGAGCCTCCCGGGCACTGCGTCGCGAAGGCCGCGTCCCCGCCGTCATCTACGGCAACAAGAAGGATCCGGTCGGGATCAGCCTGAACGAGCGCGAGCTGGTCAAGGCGCTGATGACCGGCCACTTCATGAATTCGGTGGTGATGGTGGGCGGCGAGCGCACCCTGCCGAAGGACGTCGCGTTCCATCCGGTCACCGACCGTCCGCTCCACGTCGATTTCCTGCGGATCTCCGAACACGCCACCGTCACCGTCGCGGTGCCGATCGTGTTCGTCGATGAAGAGGACGCGCCCGGCATCAAGCGCGGCGGCGTGCTCAACATCGTCCGCCATGAGCTGGAACTGGTGTGCGACGCGGCGAGCATCCCGGACGATATCCGGATCTCGCTCAAGGGTCTCGAAGTCGGCGACGCGCTGCATATCTCGGCGGTGACGCTGCCGAAGGGTGCGCAGTCGGCGATCACCGACCGCGACTTCACCATCGCCACCGTGGTTGCGCCGTCGGCGCTCAAGTCGAGCGAAGGCGACACCCAGACCGACGCCGCTGAAGAGGGCGAAGGCGCGTAAGCCTTTCCTCCACAGTCACGGTTCGATAGGTCGCCCCTGCACCCGCGTGCGGGGGCGATCGTCGTTTTCGGCCTCCTGATCGGGGAAACGCGCCATGCAGCTCTGGGTCGGCCTCGGCAATCCCGGGCCCGAATATGCGATGCACCGCCACAACGTCGGCTTCATGGCCGTCGACGCGATCGCCGCCGTGCAGGCTTCTTCCGCGCCCAAGAAGCAGTTCCAGGGCTGGGTGCAGGACGGCCGCGTCGGCGGCGACAAGATCGTGCTGCTGAAGCCCGCGACCTTCATGAACGAAAGCGGCCGGGCCATCCGCGCGGCGATGGATTTCTACAAGCTGGCGCCCGAGGACGTGACCGTCTTCTACGACGAACTCGATCTGGTGCCGATGAAGGTCAAGGTGAAGCGGGGCGGCGGCGCGGCCGGGCACAACGGCATCCGCTCGACCATCCAGCACATCGGCGATCCGTTTCGCCGGGTCCGCATCGGTATCGGCCATCCGGGGCACAAGGACCGGGTGACCGGCTATGTGCTGGGCAATTATCACAAGACCGAGATCGAGCCGCTGTCCGACCTGCTGGGCGCGATCGCGGCGGAGGCCCCGTGGCTGGCACAAGGCGACGACGCGCGCTTCATGAACGGCATCGCACTGAGGTTGGGGGAATGACCATCCGCAGCCTGTTTCCGACCCATTTCTACGAAGGCGCACTGGGCGACGACGCGCTGGTCGCCGAACTGGCCGACGCCTGCCGCGCGCTGGCGGCAGAGGATCGCGCCGGGCGGGCGTGGTCGCGGCAGCACGGCTATCGCGGCTACACCAGCTACGCCTCGCTCGACGATCTGCCGCAGCGCGACCCCCGCTTCGGCGATCTGGTCCGGCTGCTCAACCGTCACGTCGCGGCGTTCGCCCGCGATTGCGGGTTCGAGCTCGGCGGCAAGCGGCTGAGGCTCGACAGCCTGTGGGTCAACGTGCTGAAGCCCGGCGGCACCCACTCGGGCCATATCCATCCGCACAGCGTGGTGTCGGGCACGATGTACGTCGCGGTGCCGCCCGGATCGGGCGCGCTCAAGCTGGAGGATCCGCGCCTGCCGATGCTGATGGCCGCGCCGGGGCGTCCCGACACCTTCGTCTATGCCGAACCGGCCGAGGGCGGCGTGTTCCTGTGGGAAAGCTGGCTGCGACATGAGGTGATGCCGAACACGGCCAGGGACGACCGGATCAGCATCAGCTTCAACTATCGCTGAGCGCGACCGGCGGTCAGACCGTCTGGATATACTCGCGCATCGCGTTGGCCTCGCTCTCGATGCGGTCGATCCGGTATTTGACCAGATCGCCGATCGACACGAAGCCGCGCACGACGCCGTCCTCGATCACCGGCAGATGGCGGATGCGGCGCCGCGTCATCAGCGACAGCGCGGCCAGCACCGGCTCGGCCGGGGTGACGGTCAGCGCGGGAGAGGTCATCCGCGCTCGCACCGGCGCGTCGAGCGCGGCGGCGCCCTCGCTCGCCAGCGCATGGATCACGTCGCGTTCGGAAAAGATGCCGACCACCGTGCCGCCATCGACCACCGGCACCGCGCCGATCCGCCGTTCGGCCAACAGCGCCACCACATCGCCCAGCCGGGCGTCGCCGGGCACCGAAACGACGTCGTGCCCCTTGCCGCCCAGGATCGCCGCGATCGTCATCGCCTTCCACTCCCAATCAGCCTTGTGTCCTTGAGCATCCCACGAAACGCGCGCAATGGGAAGCGATGGACCAACCCCCGAGCGGCCTGGACGATCCCGATTATGCGGCCTTTGCCTGGGCGCGCTATCGCCGGCTGCTGTCGTGGATGGCGCTGGTCGCGGCGGTGACGGCCGGCGCGGCGGTGGCGATCCTGTGGGAATGGGTCGGCCCGCTGCCGATCCACGTCGCCATCGCCACCGCGCTGGGGGTGGGCTTCACCATCCTGATGGCGGCGGCGCTGATGGGGCTTGTGTTCCTCAGTTCGGGCACCGGCCACGACGAAGAGGTCGAACGCGCCGACCTGGGCGCCGACGCACCGATCTGGAAGCAGGGCGAGTAGCCGCCGTCGAGCGGTCGGGGCGGTTTTCTGTACAAGCCCTCACGAAAACGCCCCGCGGCATATGGACGCCGACGCCGCACGATGAATATATTGCCGTTGCTCAGGCGCTCGCGCCCGGACTGGGGTGCGATCATCGCGCACCCCAAGCCGCTCAGGAGACGCCCACCGACCGTGACCGGCCGGGAGCGGACACATCAGGGAAGTGGAGATCGGCCAACGTGGCGACTGTTAGCGGCGAACCCGGTCCGACATCGAACAAGGTGATCGTGTGGGACGGCTGGGTGCGTGTCGTCCACTGGCTGATCGCGCTGCTGTTCGCGGCGTCGTGGTACACCCACCGCACCAACCTCGAGTGGCATCGCTACGCCGGCTATGCGTGCCTGACGCTGGTGCTGTTCCGCATCTATTGGGGGTTCGCCGGCAGTACGACCGCGCGCTTCACCCATTTCGTCACGGGGCCGGCCGGCATCGCCAGCTACGCGCGCACCATCCTGCACCGCGGGCCGCCATCGCGGGTCGGCCACAACCCGATCGGCGCGCTGTCGGTCGTCCTGATGCTCGGGCTGTTGCTGACGCAGTGCCTGATCGGCCTGTTCGTCACCGATCTGGACGGACTCGAATCCGGCCCGCTCTCACCGCTGGTCAGTTTCGAGACGAGCCGCAGCCTGGCGGAGTGGCATGGTCGGATCTTCACCGCGCTGCAGGTCGTGGTGGCGCTCCATATCGTCGCGGTGCTGTTCTATCTGTTCGGCAAGCGCGACAATCTGATCGGGGCGATGGTGACCGGCCGCAAGCGTGTGGACGGCGAGGCTCCGGCGCTACGCTTCGGCCGCTGGTGGCATGGCGCGATCGCGCTGGCGGTGATCGCCGCCGCCGTCTGGGCCGTGGTACGCAACGGCTAGCCACAGCAATCCAATTTGACGAGAATCCATGAGGAGACCAACAATGCGTTCCAAGCACCTCACCCGGACCCTGCCGGTCGCGGTGATGATCCTGTCGGGCAGCGCCGCGATCGCGGCGACCGCCAGCCAGGTGATCGCCGCGCGTCAGGCGCGCTACACGGATCTGGGCAAATCGTTCAAGGCGATCAACGATCAGTTGAAGGCGGGCACGCCCGATCTCGCGGTGATCCGGGCGAACGCGACCACCGTCGCCCGGCTGGCGCAGCTGCAGCACAGGCAGACGTGGTTTCCCGCCGGCACCCAGGCCGGTCAGGGGCTGAAAACCGCGGCCAAGCCCGCCATCTGGCAGAACGCCGCCGACTTCACCGCCAAGCGCACCGCCTTCGCCAACGCCGCCGCCAGCTATGGCGCGATCGCGGCAAAGGGCGACATCAACGCGATCAAGGCGGCGACGGCCAGCGTCGGCCAGACCTGCAAATCCTGCCACGAATCCTATCGCGACCGCGACAAGAGCTGAACGGACGCGGCGGCCCTTAGGGTCAGGATCCTAGACCGAAGACGTCTCGTTCCAGATCCGCTACGTCGGTTCGCCGAGGATGGCGAAGCGGCGGGTCTACGTGCTGCGGGTCCGGCGGACCAACCCCACCGATGCGGTCAAGCCCGACTCCGCTGGCTGCACAGCTCCGTTTGGCGCGGCGCAAGCTGGAACTTCGCCGTGACGGCCAGCTTGTACCGCCGCGACTTCGCCTCGCCGTTCGACCGGCTGTGGAGCGTCGACGACAACCCGTAGCGGATCACGCCCGCGCCGACCGGCGCCGCGGCGAGGTCTCGCCATAAGGCCGACCACCCCAATCCCTCGCCCGAACTTTTGTTTACGGGATCGCGCGGGTATCGCGTCCTATGTTCGGGAGGACCGCGCATGGCAGCTGCCGCCAAACATCCACGGCTCGAGGAGGTGGCGGCCGAATATCGCGCGCCGTTGCTGCGCTTCTTCCAGCGACGCGTGGAACCGGGCGAGGATGCCGATGATCTGGTGCAGGATGTCTTCAGCCGCCTGGCCGGGCGCGATCTCGCCGCGATCGCCAACATCCAGGGCTATCTGTTTCAGGTCGCCGCCAACGTGCTGCGCGACAAGGCGCGCCGTGCCAGCGTCCGCGGGTTCATCGTCTCCGCGCCCGACGGCCTCGATATCGAGGATGAGGCGGGATTCTCGCCCGAACGCATCCTGGAAAGCCGGGAAGCGCTCCAGGTCATGATCGCGGCGATCCAGGAGCTGCCCGAAAAGGTGCGGATCGTCTTCAGCCACTATCATTTCGACGGCGTCGCCCAGGTCGAGATCGCGCGGTGCATGGGCCTGTCGCTCAGCACCGTCGAAAAGCACATGGCGCGCGCCAACAGCCATCTCCTCTATCGCTTGCGGAACAACCGATGAGCATTTTGCGACATCAGGCCGACGAACGGGCCGCCGCCTGGGACGCGCAGTTGCGCGGTGCCCAGGTGAGCGTCCGCAATCGCCGGGCCTTCCACGCCTGGCTGCGGGAGGATCCCGCGCACCAGGCCGCGCACGATCGGTTGCAGGCGGCGCTGACCGTGCTTCAGGCCAACGCCGACCTGCCCGAGCTGAGCGCGCTGCGCGACGAAGCGCGCAACAGCGTCCAGGCGCATCACCGCCGCTGGATGGCGTTGGTCGCGGTCGGCGCGGTCGCCGCGTGCGCGGCGCTGTTCCTGATCGTCGTCCCCGGCACCGAACGCCGTGCGGAGATCGCCGCGCTGTTCCAGCGCGACACGGTCTACGTCGCCTCGCCCGACGAACGGACGCGGGTCACGCTGGCGGATGGATCCGTGGTCACGCTCGATGCCGGTGCCCGGCTGTCGGCCCGGCTGGGAAGGACGCGCCGCGACGTCACGCTGCTCGCCGGGCGCGCGCTGTTCCACGTCGCCAAGGACCGGCAGCGCCCGTTCGTGGTCAAGGCGGGCGACCGGACGATCACCGCGCTGGGCACCGTGTTCGACGTCCGGCTGTCGTCACGTGAACTGCGCGTCACGCTGGCGGAGGGCGCCGTGGCGGTCCGCCCGGTGGCGCCGGTCGCCGGCGCCATGCCGCAAATCCAGATAATGAAGCCGCGCCAGCAGCTCGTCGCCTATGCCGGCGCGGCGGCGTCCGAGTTGCGGACGGTCGACACCGACAAGACGCTGAGCTGGGCGGAGGGGCAGATCTTCTTCGACAATCAGCGCCTCGCCAGCGCGGTGGACCAGATGAACCAATATTCGGCGGAAAAGATCATCGTCGCGCCGGACGCGGCCGATCTGCGGATCAACGGCATGTTCCGCACCACCAACCCGGCGGGCTTCATCGAGGCGCTTGAGGTGGCGTTGCCGGTCGCGGTCCACGACGACGGCCAGGGGCGGACCATCGTCTCGCGGCGCGCCGGATCGAGCGAAGACTAACCATAAAGGGGGAGTTCCATGCGATATTCATCCATCATCCTGGCCGCCGTCGCCCTGCCGGCGGTGGCCGCCGCGCAGGACGCGCCCGACCCGGCCCGGCTAAAGGCGACGGTCGAGAAGCTGGTAAGCTTCGGCACGCGGCACACGCTGTCGGACCCGAATGATCCAAAGCGCGGCATCGGCGCCGCGCGGCGCTGGTTCGCCGGCGAGATGGAAAAGATCGGCAAGCAGTGCGGCGGCTGCATCAAGGTCGAGCAGATCCAGCGCGTCTTCACCGTCCCGCGCGCGCCCAACGGGGTCAACGTCGTCGACGTGCTGGGCATCCAGCCGGGCAGCGAACCCGGCCGCTACGTGATCGTCCAGGGCCACATCGACAACATGCCCAGCGACGTGATGAACCCGACCCACGACGCGCCGGGCGCCAACGACGACGCGTCGGGCACCGCGCTGGTGCTGGAGGCGGCGCGGGTTCTTGCCGGCCAGAAGCTCAAGGCGACGGTGATCTATGCCGCGCTGTCGGGTGAGGAGCAGGGTCTGCTCGGTGGCATCCTGCTGGCCGAAACCGCCAAGGAGCGCGGCTGGAAGGTCTCCGCCGTGCTCAACAACGACATCGTCGGCGGCACCGTCGGCCAGACCGGCGCGCGCGTCGCCGACCGCGTGCGCGTGTTCTCCGAAGGCATCCGCTTCTCCGAAGATCAGGCGGCACAGATGGCGCGGCGCGGCAACGGCGGCGAGGACGATGGCCCCAGCCGGTCGCTGGCCAAGGCGATCGACCAGATCGCGCAGGCCGATCCGAACGCGCTCGACGTGTTCGTCGTCCGCCGGCCCGACCGGTTCGGGCGCAACGGCGACCATTCGCCGTTCCTCGAACTCGGCTACCCCGCCGTGCGCTTCACCGTGGCGACCGAAAATTACCGCCAGCAGCATCAGGACGTGCGGGACGAGAACGGCATCGATTACGGCGACACGCCGGACAAGATGGACTTCCCCTATCTGGCGAAGGTCACCGCGCTCAATGTCGCGACGATCAAGCGCCTCGCCTCCGCCCCCGCCGCGCCCGATTCGGTCGCGTTGCGGCGCCTGACGACCCCCACCACGCACGATACCAGCGTGACGTGGACGGCGGTGCCGGGCGCGTCGGGCTATCGCATCCACTGGCGGCGCAACGACAAGCAGGACTGGACCGATCACCGCGACGTGGCCGCCAATGAGGTCGAGGCGACGCTGAAGGACCTGATCGTCGACGATGTGTTCATCGGCGTTTCGGCGCTGTCGGCGGACGGCTCGGAAAGCCTGGTCACCTTCGGCGGCGCCGCCCCCCGCCGCCCGCGCTGATCAGGCGACATGGCCGCCACCCCCGCAAGAAGGGGTGGCGGCCATTCTTGTCCCGCAGCGCCCGAATCCGGGAGCGGAGCTAGGGCACCCGCCGCGCGGTCAGGATCTTGACCGGCTGGGCGAGGTACTGGCCCTTCATCACGCCTTCGCCCAGCGTCGCCGACACCGGCATCGCGGCGATCGCCTTGACCACGTCCATCCCCTCGATCACGTGGCCGAACGCCGCATAGCCGGCATTGTCGCCGGGCTGGTCGGGGTGCGCGTCCAGCCCGGTCATGTCGCCCAGCATGATCGTGAAATCGGCGGTGGCGGTGCCGGGCGCCATCCGCGCCATCGATATCGTCCCTTCGGTATGATGCAGTCCGGTCTGCGTCGTCGGCTCGTGCGCGATCGGTGGATACAGCTTGGCGGCGTCGCGGATGCCCGCCTGGATCAGCCCCCCGCCCCATGACAGGTTCATCGCCCGGAAAAAGGCGATGCCGTCGAACCGCCTGGCGTCGACATAGCGCAGGAAATTGGCGGTGGTGATCGGCGCGTGCGTCCGATCGAGTTCGAGCACGATCGCGCCGGCGGTGGTGGTGAGCGCGACCCTGACCGTCTCGGCCGGTTGCGGCGCTGGCGCTGGCGCTGGAGCGGCATCGGCGGGTGGGGTCTGGGCGGCGGCGGGGAACGCGCACAGCAGCGCTAGCAGGCACAGGGCGAATCGACGGGTCATCGCGCGATCCTATCCTGTGTGGCGCCGCGCGCCACGCCCAAGCTTATCGCGGCGATTCGCCGCGGAACCCGTCACCGTTGCCGACGGTCAGCGCCAGCAGCGCGACATGCTTGGCCGTGCGGTTGAGCACGCCGACATCGGCCCATTCGTCGGCAAAGCCGCGCTGGCCGCCGCGTTCTCCGCCGATGCCGATCGCCGGGGTTCCGCCGGCGATGGCGATGTTGAGGTTGGCCGATCCGGCGTTGCTCAACTTGGCCTGGCGCCCCATCGACTGCGCGATCGCCGCGCTCCATCGCACCAGCGGGCTGGCCAGCGCGCCCGGAATCTGCCCGGCGGGCACCTCGTTCTCGACCGCCCTGTCGAAACCGATGCCGGTCTCGGCGGTGACCTGATCCAATATCCCCCACATCCTGCGCTCGATTCCGGCGATCACCGCGCCGTCGAGCGAGCGCAGGTCGATCGAGAACCAGCCGCTTTCCGGCTTGTGGTTGAACACCGCGCCGCTGTTCAGGATCGAGATGTTGAGGCGGGTGTTGCTGTCGGCGTGCGCCGTGGGGTCGGGCAGGCTCAGGATGCGATCGACCGCGCGGCCGATTCCCTGGTTGACGTTGGGCAGCCCACCCATCAGCGTGTGTCCCGGCGGCCCCTTGGCGGTCACCTTCCACCAATGGATGCCGATCGCGCCATAGCTGATCGAGTCGCCGTCCCCCAATATGTCGACGAACGCGACCGCGCGATCGCGGTACTGTGGATAGAGCGCGCGCATCCCGTCGAGCCCAGTCTCCTCCTGCGCGACGGCGGCGAACACCAGGTCGTGCTCGGGCTTGATCCCGCTCCTGATCAGCGCCTCGGCGGCGGCAAGCATGGCGACCACGGTCGAGCCGGTGTTGGTGCCCGGGCCGATGATGCGATCGCCCTCGATGCGCGGCGGCACCCCGGCGGCGCGCTGATGGTCGGCGACGGTGGCGAGGTCGTCGAGCGTCGACACGAACACCAGCGCCCTGCCCGACCGGCCCTTGATGACGCCGACGACGTTGGGCCGCGCGTCCTGGGTCACCTGGGTCAGGCCGACGTGTTCCATCTCCGCCTTGACTGCCGCGGCACGTGCCTGCTCCTGCCCGGACGGTGAGATGATGCCGCCGATCGCGACCAGCCGCCGGTTCGTGTCGCCCTGCGCGTCGTCGATCGCCTTGAGCACCGCGCGCGTATCGGGCGCGGCGGTCACCTGCGCGAGGCTGCGGTCGCGAGCGTTCGCGCCGCCCGGCAACAGTGCCGCGCACAGCATGGCCGACAGGCCCAGCACCGCGATGTTCATGCGATTCCTCCCGGACAACGATCGTATACGGTGACGCCGGCCTCTGCCAGCGCCCGCGATTTGTCAATCGGCGAGGGTGGATGTCTCTTGCCGCGGGAGCTTGCCTACCTCGCCTCGGCTGGACAAATCGCATTTGCGGAACATGGACAATTTGTGTGCCCGAAACAGCTTTCGGGGCTGCTATGGACGGCAAGAGAGGTCCTTGCGATGGACGCCGCCAAAAAGCGGCCGCATCGACTTCAGGAACGTCTTAGGGACGAGAAGCGTCCTCCGCAGCGCGAGCGCTCGCGACCGCTTGGTTCAGGTTCGACTGGCTTTGCACCAGGTTCACGACCTGAGCCTCCGAAGTCGAGAAGATCGACAGGATTCGACAGGGTCCGTCGCCGCACTCAGGTGGAGCGAGCCGTGGAGCAGTTCGGCGCGAGCGTTGCGCCGGTGGACAAGATTCACGAGGCCGAAGTGGACATCTACGTACCTTGCGCGCTCGGCGGCGTCACCACCGAGGTGACCGCCACACAGGTCCGCGCCAGAGCGGTGGCTGGAGCCGCGAACAACCAGCTCGCGACCCCCGAGGCGGGCGCGATCCTTGCGGAACGGGGCATCCTATTCGCCCCTGATTACGTATTGAATGCTGGCGGCATCATCAGCGGTCTGGAAGCGACCTACACGATGCCCGGGCGCAGCCGAGTCGACTTCCCGCCCCTCGAGGACAGCCTCGCCCAAATCCACGACCGGCTGCTCGAGATCTTCGGGCGCGCCGCCGCAGGCGGCCGCCAGCCCGAGGTGGCTGCGGAAGAGATGGCGCGAGAACTCATCGGGCGCTGAACTCCCCGACCATCTTTCAAGTGCTTGGTGATCGATCGTCCACCGCCGCGATCAGTTCGTCGACGCTGGCGGAGGCGATGCCGCGCCGGTCGAGCAGCGCCAGCACCGCATCCCACCAGCGCCAGAACGCCGCCAACCCCGCCGCGTCACGGACATAGGGCGTGTGCCCCGGCTCCAGCGATGGCGAGTGGAAGCTGAAATTGAGCAGCATCAGCCCCTCCCCCGCCGCGATCCGCACCGCCTCCAGCGCGTCGGCGAGCGGCATGTCCTCCGGCGTCAGCGCGACGCGGGCGAGCAGGCGCGACCGCGCCAGCGCGCCCATCCCCTTCGGCAGCGCCGCCGCGAGGCGCGACAACGGCGCGCCGCCCGCGCGCAACAGCCCGGTATGGATGGTGGTCAGCGGCAGCTCGACGATCCCCGACGGCGTGCGGAACGCGGCATTGCCGTGCGCGGAGAAGTCGGGGCCGCCATCGGCCGAATAGTCGTAGCGCGCGCGGATCGAGCTATCGAGCCGATAGCCATAGTCGGCGAGCAGCCGCAGCGTCGCCGGACCGATCCCATACCGGCCCGCGCGGTATAGGCGCGGTTGGCCGAACGCCTGGGTGATCGCCACGGTCAGCGCCTGGAGCTTGGCCGCCTCCAGCGCGGGCGGCAGGTTGCCGGCATAGCTGTTCGCGCGGGTCAGCGGCTCGTCATAGGGCGGGTTGACCCAGGCATGGAGCTGAGTGCCGACCGCGTGGCGGCGATAGTCGAGCGCGCGGTGAAGGTGGTCGATCGCGGCGGGATCGGTGGCGACGGGGTAATCGATCAGCAGCGCCAGCGCCGCCCCCGCCTCGGCAAAGCGCGCGGCTCCCGTCGGCAGCGCCGCCATCGCCGCCACCGACCGCGACTCGCGGCGCAGCGGCGCGGACCAGTCGAACTCCTCCTCGGTATCGACGAAGATCGTGAAACGCTGGCCGAAATCGTCGGGCCATGTCACCTGATCGCCCGGCGCGGGCAACGGCGGGCGATAGGCGGCCCCCTCCATCGTCAGCTCAGCCGTACCTGCTCCATCGCATCGCCTCCTGCCGCGGGCAGGCGCAGAGTCAAGGCGTCTCCGCCGATCGTCAGGCTCCCGCCAACCTCCCGCGCGAGGTTGCGGACCAGCCGCAGCGCGAAGCCGGTGCCGAGCAGCGACCCCGGATTGGCCGGATCGTCGATCGCCAGCAGCGCCTCCGCGTCAAGGTCGGCCAGCGCGCGCGGCCGGGCGATGGTCAGCGTGTCGCGGTCGCCGCCACGGATCGCGATCGTCTCGCCACGCCCCGCCAAGCCCAGCATCGCCGCGACCAGCCGTTCGAGGATGCGATGGACGGTGCGCGCGTCGCCGAACGCCTCGCCCGGATCGCCGGCGATCTCCAGCCGCGCCCCGCGCAGTTCCGCCAGCGGCGCCAGATCGCCTGCGACGCGCGCCAGCAGCGGCAGCAGGACGACATGTTCCGGCCGCAGGTCGAGCGCGCCGGACTGGATGCGCGCCGCGGTATCGAGGTCGTCGATCGCGGCCAGCAGCGCCTGCGCATCGCCCCGGATCGCGCGCGCCTGCTCGCGATAGGGTTCGGGCACGGGCCCGAGCATCGCGTGCTCGATCATCTCCGAAAAGCCGATGATGGCGTTGGTCGGCGTGCGCAGTTCGTGGACGAGCTGGCGCATCGAATCCGGCGCGGGCGGACGGCCGGGCCGCTCATCGGCGCGCGGGCGGCGCGCGTGGCCGCGATAGCCGGTGAAGCGACCCGTGCGCGGATCGAACGCTGGCGTGCCGGACAGCCGCCACTCGCCCGCCGCGTCAGAAGCGCCGGCGACGCGCAGTTGCGCGTCGGCGAAGCGCGTCCGCCGTCCGAACGCCGCGGCGGCGGCGGCATCGACCCCGTGACCGCCCGGCGAGGCGGCATGGGCGAGCGACAGGCCGACAAGCGCGCCGCGCGCCACGCCGTCGACCGCGCGGATCGTGCCGGCGGCGTCGGCGTCGAAAGTGAACAGATCGCCGCTGGCGGCCGGGGCCGTCGTCGCGGCCGACGGCGGTGTCCCCTCATGATCGCGCTGATAGGCCTCGATCCGCGCGACGACGTCGGCGATGCGGTAGGTCTCGCCAGGCTCGCCGCCGCCCTGGCGCAGCGCCTCGGCGACCAGCGGCAGGTCGTTCGCCACCTCGCCCAGCGACCGGAACGGATCGGGCGGCGGCGGCACGACCGCGACAGTGGCCAGGTCGAGTTCATCCTCCGCCGGCGCCGGCGCGGGCGCGGCGTCCGGCACTGGCGCAGAGGCTTCTCCGGCCGGGAGCACGAAATCGACAGAACCAAAGCTTTCCAGCGCGCGCATCGTCGCGGCGTCCAGATCGCGGCGATGGCGAAGCACCGCGCGCGCTTGCGGCGACAGCTCGGGCAACAGCGCGGTCCATTCCGGTCCGGGCAGCTGGGCGAACCGCAGCACCGGCGCCGCCACCGCGATCTCATCACACGCGAACAGCCGGATCAGCGCCGCCGGCGGGCGCGATCCGATCATCGCGCGGGCGCTGGCAACGCGCACCGCCAGCGGCACGCGCCCCTGCAGGCCGGCCAGAGTCGCCATCGCGCGCGCATCGGGCTCGATCCGGCCGCGACCCACCAGGTCGACGATCTGGCGCCAGCCCGACTGCGCCGCCAACGGCGTGTCGAGCCCCCCTGCCAGGACCGTATCGAGGGTATCGTCGAAGCGCACTCATCCCCCAAGAATCGACTTCGCTGGCGGAAATTTCCCCGCCGGATTGGAAATCGCGTCAAATCAAGGCGCGGAGCGAACGCCGATCCACGGCCGCAACGGCGGAAATCGCGCGTCGTGGTCGAACCCTACCGGTCACGCGCCCTGACGGGAACGGCGATTTTTGAGCCGTCGCAATGTGGGACAATTGCGTTCGCGTGAAACTTTATTATTGCTCGTCCAGACGATTCGGCAATAATTCAGCAGGGGTAATCGACAATGACGTTCGACCGGATCGACCGGCAGATCATGGCGCTGCTTCAGGACGATGGTCGAATGACCAATGTCGAACTGGCCGAACGCGTCGGGCTGACCGCGCCGCCGTGCCTGCGCCGGGTGCGGGCGCTGGAGGATGAAGGCGCGATCCGCGGCTATCACGCCACGCTCGATCCGGGTAGCCTGGGCTATACGATCACCGTGTTCGCGATGGTCAGCCTCAAGAGCCAGGCGGAATCGGATCTGGCCGCGTTCGAGGCGCATGTCGCTGAAATTCCCGAGGTTCGGGAGTGTCACATGCTGAACGGCGAGATCGATTTCATCCTGAAGATCGTCGCCACCGATCTGCGCGCCTTTCAGGAACTGCTCACCACGCAACTGACCCCGGCGCCCAACGTCAGCCACGTCAAGACATCGCTGACGATCCGCACGTCGAAGTCGTTGCCCGGCATCCCGGTCCTGTAGCTCCCGCCCCGGCGGACGGCGAAACACCGCGCTGCACACCGGAACCGGACCGGCCGAAAATATTTCCCGCGTCGGCCGGATACGAAAATGGGGCGGCCGATCGACCGCCCCATATCGGGACTCAACCGTTTGGGCGGATCAGGCGCCGGTCATCGACGGTGCGATTTCCATCCACTGAGTCCAGAATCCGGCGATCTCGCTGCGCGGAGCGGTAGTCACGCCCTGGAACGCGGCGCGCGCGCCGGCCTGGTCGCCCGCCAGCGTCAGCGCCTGGCCCAGCCGCAGATTTGCTTCCGCCGTGTCGACGCCGCCCTTCGACAACGCCAGCTTGTACAGCTCGGCCGCCTTGGCGTTGTTGCCCAGCGCCAGATTGACGTCGGCGGCACCCATCGCCGCCTTGCCGTTGCCGGACTGCGCCTGCTTCTCGATCGTCGCCAGCGGGGCGTCGGCCTTGATCGCCGCTTCCGAATCGGACAGCAGCCGCGTGCCCGACGCGCTGGTCGCCGGGATCTTGCCGGTCGCCTTGCCCTCGGTCACCACCGCCTTCGCCTCATAGGGCAGGCCGGCGCGATAGGCGAGGTCGGCATATTCCAGATAGTCGCTCTGGTCGGCCAGCGCCTTCGTCGCGCGCATCAGGCGGAACAGGTCGAGCCGCTGGCCATTGTCGAGCGGCTTGGCCGCCTTTTGATCGTGCGCGTCGCGATAGACCAGGATCACCTTCCGCCAGTTCTGCGCGGTCGGATAGGCCTTGACCGACCGTTGCAGCCACGCCGCGGTCTGGTCGGCCTGCTTGGCGCTGTAGAGCCGCGCGATCGCATAGTCGTACCACGCCTGCGGGGCCTTGCGGCCGGCGGCTTCCTCGGCGGTGATCGCCTTGTCGATCTCGGCGATGCCGCCGGGGACGTTGCCGGTCTCGATCAGCGCCTGCGCGATCTGGAGCGACAGGTTGCTGTCCTGATAGCCCATGTCGCGCGCCTTGGTCAGATACGGCAGCGCGTCGGCGTATTTCTTCTGCTCGAACGGCAGCGCCCCGCGGAAATAGGTGTAGCGGGGCAGGTCGGCCGGCGGCGTCTTGGGATTGGCGACCAGCACGTCGAGCACCTCGATCAGCTTGGTGCGATCGGGGTCGGCGGCGACCAGCGGCAGCTTGAGCGCGGCGACGGCGTAGCGATCGTCGTCGGACTTGGCGACGGCCTCGGCGGCGGCGATCTGGGTCAGCGCGGTGGTGTTGTCCTTGGCCGCGATCGCGGCCTGCGCGGCGGCGACCGGCTTGCGGATCGCTTCGGACAGGTTGAGCTGCGGCGCGGCGTCCTCCTTGCCCTTCTTCTTCTGCGCGACGGCGGGCGTCGCGACCACGGCCGCTCCAACGCCCGTGGCAAGGATCGCGACCAGCGCGGCGTGTGACATCAGCTTCATTCTTCAGGTCTCCTCTGGCGGGCCTTCTAACGGGGAAAAGCATCCCGCTCTAGGCAACCGATCCGCACGGTTCAAGCGTCCGCCGGTCGGACCTGCCGGCGCTGCGCTGAACCGTGATTGAACGCGGCGATTCCGCACCCGACCGTAGCGGCGCGGGCTTGCTGGTATAGCCCGGCAGGGCTAGAGCCGACACAACACTGCAATAATCCTGAAAGCACCCATTTTGACCGACGAGACGCTGCTCGCCGACCCCTCCGACATTACACCCATCTCGATCGTCGACGAGATGAAGTCGAGCTATCTCGACTATGCCATGTCCGTCATCGTCGCCCGCGCGCTGCCCGATGTGCGCGACGGGCTGAAACCGGTCCACCGCCGCATCCTCCACGCCGCGCAGGAAGGCGGCTATCTCGCCAACCGGCCGTATCGCAAATCGGCGCGCCTGGTCGGTGACGTGATGGGTAAATACCACCCGCACGGCGACAGCTCGATCTACATGGCGATGGCGCGCATGGCGCAGGACTGGTCGATGCGGGTGCCGCTGATCGACGGCCAGGGCAATTTCGGGTCGATGGACCCGGATATGCCGGCGGCGATGCGCTACACCGAGGCGCGGCTGGCGAAGGTCGCGACGGCGCTGATCGAGGATATCGACAAGGATACCGTCGATTTCCAGGACAATTACGACGGATCGGAAAGCGAGCCGACCGTCCTTCCCGCGCGCTTCCCCAACCTGCTGGTCAACGGCGCGGGCGGGATCGCGGTAGGCATGGCGACGAACATCCCGCCGCACAATCTGGGCGAAGTCATCGATGCCTGCCTCGCCTATATCGAGGACGGCGCGATCACGACCGAGCAGCTGATGGAAATCGTGCCGGGGCCGGACTTCCCGACCGGCGCACTCATCCTGGGACGCGCCGGCTGCCGTGCCGCCTATCAGGGCGGGCGGGGATCGATCATCGTACGCAGCCGCCACACGACCGAACAGCGCGGCGAGCGGCGATCGATCGTGCTGACCGAAATCCCGTACCAGCAGGGCAAGAACGCGCTGGTCGAGAAGATCGCCGAGGCCGCCAAGGACAAGCGGATCGAGGGCATCAGCGACATCCGCGACGAATCGAGCCGCGAGGGCGTCCGCATCGTCATCGACCTGAAGCGCGATGCGACGCCGGACGTCGTGCTCAACCAGCTGTGGCGCAACACCCCGGCGCAATCGTCGTTCCCGGCGAACATGCTGGCGATCCGCGGCGGCCGGCCCGAACTGCTCAACCTGCGCGACATCATCGAGGCGTTCGTCAGGTTCCGCGAGGAAGTCATCACCCGCCGCTCGAAGTTCGAGCTGACCAAGGCGCGCGACCGGGCGCACATCTTGCTGGGGCTGGTGATCGCGGTCGCCAACCTCGATGAGATGGTCAAGATCATCCGCGGATCATCGAGCCCGGCGGTGGCGCGCGAAAAGCTGCTGACGCGCGAATGGCCGATCGCGGAGATCGCGCCCTATATCCGCCTGGTCGAAGCGTCGCCGGTCGAAGTCGAGGGCGACACCTATCGGCTGAGCGACATCCAGGTCCGCGCGATCCTGGATCTGCGCCTGCACCGCCTGACCGCGATGGGCCGCGACGAGATCGGCGACGAGCTCGCCAAACTCGCCGAGACGATCGCCGAGCTGCTCGAAATCCTCGGCAATCGCGCGCGGCTATATGAAGTGATGGTCGCGGAGCTGACCGCGGTGCGCGATGCTTACGCTACCCCGCGCCGCACCGAGATCGCCGCGGCCGCCGACGGCATCGACGACGAGGACCTGATCGAGCGCGAGGACATGGTCGTCACCGTCACGCTCGAGGGCTATATCAAGCGCACCCCGCTCGACACCTTCCGCGCGCAGAATCGCGGCGGCAAGGGGCGCGCCGGCATGGCGACCAAGGACGAGGACGTCGTCAGCGAGCTGTTCGTCACCTCGACCCACACCCCGGTGCTGTTCTTCTCGACGCTGGGCAAGGTCTATCGCATGAAGGTGTGGCGCCTGCCCGAGGGCGGGCCGGCAACGCGCGGTCGGCCGATGATCAACCTGTTGCCGCTGGCGACCGGGGAGACGATTTCGACCGTGCTGCCGCTGCCGGAGGACGAGGCCGAATGGGGCGCGCTCCACGTCATGTTCGCCACCGCCAAGGGTTCGGTGCGGCGCAATTCGATGGACGCCTTCACCAACGTGCCCTCGAACGGCAAGATCGCGATGAAGTTCGAAGGTGAAGACGAGGACGACCGGCTGATCGGCGTCGCGCTGCTGGGTGAAGGGGACGACGTGCTGCTCGCCACCCGCCAGGGCAAGGCGATCCGCTTCGCCGGCGACGACGTCCGCGAGTTCCAGAGCCGCGCGTCGACCGGCGTTCGCGGGATGCGGCTGGCGGAGGGCGACGAGGTCATTTCGCTTTCGATCCTCCACCGTTCAGGCGCGACGCAGGAGGAGCGCGAGGAATATCTGCGCTTCGCCCCGTGGAAGGCGACCGAGCGCGAGGGCGAGCCGACGATGCCGCTTGACCGGTTCGAGCATCTGCGCGCGCACGAGCAGTTCATCCTGACGGTGTGCGGCAACGGCTATGGCAAGATGTCGTCGGCCTATGAATATCGCCGTACCGGGCGCGGGGGTCAGGGCATCACCAACATCGACAACATCGCCCGCAACGGCCCCGTCGTCGCCAGCTTCCCCGCGACCAAGGCGCAGCAGCTGATGCTGGTGACGGATCAGGCCAAGCTGATCCGCATCCCGCTGGGCGACCTGCGCGTGATCGGGCGCGGCTCGGCGGGCGTGCGGCTGTTCAACGTCGCCGACAACGAACATGTCGTGTCGGCCGCGCGGATCGAGGAGAGCGAGGACGAGGCCGAAGCCAATTTGGGCGACGGCGTGACCGAAGGCGCGCCGACCCCCGACGCGGACACCGGCGAGGATCTGGCGGCGGGGCCGGACGGCGGCGAATGACCGCCACCACCGCCTACAAGGTGCTGACCGCCGCGCAGATGGACCTGCTGGAGCAGGCGGGTAGATTCGCGGGCGCGCCGGTCGATCTGGCCGACGGCTATATCCACCTGTCGACCGCGCACCAGCTCACCGAGACCGTCGACAAGCATTTCGCGGGGCAGGACAATCTCCACGTCGCGGCGGTCGACCTCGAGGTGCTGGGCGCGGCGGTGAAGTGGGAGGAGTCGCGCGGCGGCCAGTTGTTCCCGCACCTCTATGCCCCGCTGCCGCTCGACGCGGTGATCGCCTACGGTCCGCTGGAGCGCGACGCCGATGGCACGGTGCGGCTACCCGTCGCGGGTTAGGGTTCGTCCGGTCGAAACCGGATCGCCGTCGTTTCCACGATCGTCCTCCCCGCCCGGGCGAGGCCTCTGCAAAACTCCCCGTTCGTGCTGAGCTTGTCGAAGCACCGTCCTTCTTCCTCGCACCATTAGAAGAAGGAGGACGATGCTTCGACAAGCTGAGCACGAACGGAGGTGTTGCTCCCTTTTCGCTGAGACCTCGCCTGCGCGAAAGCGCCGGTATTTCACAACCGGTGATGCAGCGCATCCCCCGGTGCTTCCTTGACCAGCCGCCGCACCACGCCGAGCGCGATCAGCGCCTGCCCGGCCAGATAGGTCGGCCACACCAGCCAATCGGGGATCGGCGAACCCGCCAGCGGGCCGATCCGCGCGAAGATCAGCCAGTCGGACACCACGAACAACATCGCGCCGATCGCCACCGCTCGCGGAAACCCGCTGATCAGCGCCGCCCCTGCCATCGCCCCCAGCCCGGCCGCGTAGATCGCGATCCCCGGCCCTGCACTACGGTCGTCGGGCAACAGGTAAGACACGAACGGCACCAGGATCAGCGCCGGCAGCGCCGCCATCAGCGGCCGCGCGCGATGGCGCAGATAGAGCACCACCGCGACAACGTGCCCCGCCAGGAACGCCAGTGCCCCGATTTCCAGTCCGACCGCATCGAGCAGAACGTCGCCCAGTGCCCCCAGCGCCAGCGCCGCCGCGATCAGCCAGCCGTCCAGGTTCCGCGCGTTGGCCGCCGCCCACAGCGCCAGCAGCGTGACGCCGCTGCCCTTCCACACCGTCGCAGCGACGCCATCGACGCCCGACCAAACCGCCAGGAAATAGCTCGCCCCGCCGACGATCGCCGCCCAGAACAGCCAATTCGCGCGCGCGCCCTCTCCCAATCCCATCGCTTTGCCCTATGACCGCCGCATCCACCCGACATCAGTATGGACGAAGCGCGAGGCGAATGGCGAATCATCAGGTGCACATCATCGGCGGCGGGCTCGCCGGATCCGAAGCGGCATGGCAACTGGCCGAAGCGGGCGTGCGCGTGCGGCTGTCGGAAATGCGCGGCGGCGGCGCCAGCACGCCCGCGCACCAGGGCGCCGGGCTGGCCGAGCTGGTGTGCAGCAACAGCTTCCGTTCCGACGATGCCGACAGCAACGCGGTCGGGCTGCTGCATCAGGAGATGCGCACGCTCGGCTCGCTCATCCTCACGCAGGGGGACATCCACCGTGTCCCCGCCGGATCGGCGCTTGCGGTCGACCGCGACGGCTTTTCCGAGGGCGTGACCGCGGCGCTCGCGGCGCATCCCAATATCGAGATCGTGCGCGAGAAGGTGGAAGCATTGCCCGACGCCGGCCTGACCATCGTCGCCACCGGCCCGCTTACCGACCCGGCGCTTGCCGCCAGCATCGCCGGCACAACCGGCAGCGACGCGCTCGCCTTTTTCGATGCGATCGCGCCGATCGTCCACCGCGACTCGATCGACACCGACATCGCCTGGTTTCAGTCGCGCTGGAACAAGGGCAGCGGCACCGACTATATCAACTGCCCGCTCAGCAAGGACGAATATCTCGCCTTCCACGCCGCGCTGCTCGCCGCCGAAAAGACCGAATATCGCGAGTGGGAGAACGTCCCCTATTTCGAAGGCTGCATGCCGATCGAGGTGATGGCGGAGCGCGGGGTCGACACACCGCGTTACGGCCCGATGAAGGGAGTCGGGCTCGACGATCCGCGCACGGGGCGCTGGCCCTATGCGGTGGTGCAGTTGCGGCAGGACAATGCCCAGGGCACCCTGTGGAACATCGTCGGCTTCCAGACCAAGCTCAAACATGCCGAGCAAGTGCGTGTGTTCCGGACGATTCCGGGGTTGCAGAATGCCGAATTCGCCCGGCTGGGCGGGCTGCACCGCAACACCTTCATCCGCTCGCCCGAACTGCTCGACCCGACGCTGCGGCTGAAGGCGCGGCCGCACATCCGCTTCGCCGGGCAGATCACCGGCTGCGAAGGCTACGTCGAAAGCGCGGCGGTCGGCCTGCTCGCCGGACGCTTCGCCGCCGCCGAGATCGCCGGGGTGGACCTGCCCCCGCCCCCGGTCGAGACCGCGCTGGGTGCGCTGCTCCATCATATCACCGGCGCGGCGGTGGCGGAGACCTATCAGCCGATGAACATCAATTTCGGCCTGTTCCCGCCTATCGAGGGCCGCACGAAAAAGGCCGATCGCAAGCGGATGTACACCGACCGCGCCCGCGCCGCGCTGGCGGGGTGGCTGGGACTGTAAGACGCGACACCCTCACCCCTCTCCCCGCGCGGCCTCTTCCCTCTCCCGGCGGGAGAGGGAAGGAGCGCCGAAGGCGCTGAAGGGTGAGGATGAGGGCTAATCTCCCTCCTCCACCGGCACCGGCGCGCACGGCACTCGCCGCGCCGGGGCACGCTTGACCGCGGTGGTGGCGAATTCGGCGGGGGTCAGCACGCCCGATCGATCCTTGTCCGCCGTCGTGAACTTGTCGATCGTCCTGGCCGCCCATTCGTCGAACGACAGCCGGCCGTCGCCATTGGTGTCGAGCTTGGCGAACGCCTTGCGCCGCGACAGCAGATATTCCTCGCGCGCGATGCCGCCGTTCTTGTCCTTGTCATAGCGCGCGAACCGCTTCTGCTCGCGCGTGCGGGCCGATGCGGCGGGCAGCGGTGCCGCGTCCTCATCCTGCCCGATGTCGGCGGCCAGAGCGGGTCGCGGCGGCGGTGGTGGCGGTGCCTCGGTGGTCGCGCTCGATCGGAACAGAAACACGCCGGCCCCCGCCAGCAGCAACGCCGACACCACCCCCGCAAGGAATCGCAACATCCGCCCCCTCCCCCGATGCAGACTGGGGCGGAGGCTATCGCCAATCGCGGCTACAGGCCAGTCAGGCGGTGCCACAGCGCGCGGCCGACCCGTCGCGGCGCGCTGGCGTCAGGCAGCCGCGCCAGATGCGCGAGCGCACCGAATGCGCGGTTGGGCCGGCTCCAGCGCACCGCGACCGCCGCATCGAGCAGCGGTGCCGCCAACGCCCGCGCGCGCGCCGCCAGCACGGGATCGCGGGCGTGAGCGGCAAGGTCGGCCAACGCCCAACCCGCCCCGGCGGCGGCCAGCGGATCGCCGGCCCCCACCCCGCCCGCCACGAACAGCCCGCCGCGCCCGCGCGCGAACGCCAGCAGCGCCGCGTCGGGGATCGGATCGGCCGCCAGCAACTCCTCCCACCCCTCGACGATCCCGGCCAGCGCCGCGCCGGTGACGCCGAGCGGCAGCACGTCGCGAGCAAGCTGCCGGAGCACCGGCTGCGCCGGCGGCGGCGCGTGATCGAGCGCGGTCAGCGCATCGTGCCACCACGTCAGCCGCATCTGCCCGACCATCGGATCGCGCGTGGTCCGCAGCACCGCCGCCAGCACATCGTCAAGCGCGAACAGCGCCGCCAGCGCCGCTCGGCGGGCCGGCGGGGCATAGGTGATGGCGAGGTGGCGTTCGGGGGGGTATTCGCCGGTCCCGGCTCCGCTGCCCTGATCCATGCGCGCCGTCGCACCCTTTGATAATTTCTTAAGCAGGCCATGCGATATCTCTGCCCGATGGGCAAATGGGGACGATCGTTGACCGGCATGGTGCGGCGGATCACGCGCGATCGGCGCGGCGCGACCGCGCTCGAATTCTCGCTGGTCGCGATTCCGTTCGCGGCGCTGATGGTCGCCATTCTCCAGACCAGCCTCACCTTCTTCGCCCAGCAGACGCTGGAGACGACCACCGAAAAAACGGTGCGTCAGTTGGTCACGGGGAAAACCCAGCGCGACGGCTTGACTGCCGCGCAGTTCAAGACGCTGGTCTGCTCGAAACTGCCGGTGTTCATGAAGTGCGCGAACCTGATGGTCGACGTGCGACAGGCCACGACCTTCGGCGCCGTCGATACGTCGATCCCGACGCTGACCTATGACAGCAAGGGGCTGATCACCAATCCCTGGAAGTACGAGCCGGGCGGCGCCGGATCGATCAACGTCGTCAAGGTGATGTATCTGTGGCCCGAACTGGCCGGCCCGCTCGGCTTCAACCTGGCCAATGCCCGTAACGGCAAGCGCCTGCTGGTCGCCGCGTCGGTGTTCAAGACGGAGCCCTATCTGACATGATGCGGCTGGCCGACGATCGCCGCGGCGTGGCGCTGGCCGAATTCGCGCTGGTGCTGCCGTTTTTGGTGCTGCTGTACATCGGCGGCTATCAGCTTTGCGATGCGATCTCCGCCTATCGCAAAGTGACGATGGCGACCAAGACGGTGGCCGATCTGACGACCCAGTTCACATCGGTCAGCACCGATGACGTCAACACCGTACTGAACGCCAGCGCCCAGATCCTCGCTCCCTACAAGGTCAACTCAAGCAAGATCATCGTCACCCAGGTCTTTGTCGACGACAAGCTGAAATCGACCGTCGACTGGAGCATCGGAAAAAACGTGACCGGGCTTACCAAGGGCAAGGCCTTCGATCTGCCCACGGCGGTAAAGCAGCCGAACAGCTACATCATCGTTGCATCGATCGACTATAATTACGTGCCGGTGATCGCGAAATCGCTGATCGGGACGATTGCGATGCACGATCAGATCCTGATGGGTCCCCGCGCATCCGTGCAAGTCAAGATGAGGTCGTCATGAACCTTTCCGGTCCTTGCGCAGCGGCGATCGCATTGTGGAACCGCCTGCGCCGCGATCATCGGGGCAACGTGCTGATGATCATGGGATTCGCAGCAATTCCATTGGTGTTCGCCACCGGTATGGCGGTCGACTATGCACGCGCGGCGCGGTTGCAGACCAAGATGAACGCAGCGGCCGACGCCGCCGCGCTTCTCGCCGTCAGCAAGCCGGTGATGGAAAAGACCAATGCCGAGACCGAGACGATCACCAAGGCCATGTTCAATTCGCAGGTCGTCGGGCTCGACGGTCTGATCTACGACCCGACCACGGTGAACGTCGCGATCACCGGCACCGTCGGCGCCAGCAACACCCGGACAGCCGTCGTCACCTACCACGCACAATCGCGCAACGCGTTCGCCGGCGTGCTGAACATGATCGGCATCCCGATCAGTGGCAGCACCACGGCCACGTCCTCGCAGGCGCCGAACATCGATTTCTACATGCTGCTCGACGTGTCCCAGTCGATGCTGCTGCCGGCGACGTCGGCCGGATTGACGGCGATGGTGACCGCGACCGGATCGCACGCCTGCGCTTTCGCCTGCCATCAGACCAATCTGACCTATGGCAGTGGCAACACAGAGATATCCTGCGACAAGAACAACAAGAATTGTATCAGCTTCCTTACGCTCGCGCGCCAAAAGAATATCACTCTTCGTACCGATCTCGTAAAAAAGGCGGTACAGGACTTGACCGTCGTCGCAACATCTACCGCTGCTGAAAACAACGCAAAATATCGCATGAATCTGTCAAGTTTCGACTTTGAATACACTCGTGTCTGGCCAAGCACCAAAACCTCTGATGGATTCTATGTTGATGCGAATCTGACGAACGTCAAAACTCATGCGGCGGACGCCGAGGTCAAACCATATTATCAGAACAACTGGCGAACCGCCTCGCTCAATGATGGCGACAAGGGTACCCATTTTACCAAGGCATTCAGCGGATCGCTGACTACCATGCCGGTCAAGCCAGGCGACGGCACCAACGTCCCCGGCGACACGCCCCAGGCGATCCTGTTCATCGTTACTGACGGGATGTGGGATGAAACGCGCCCCAGCGGCGGACGACCGGAAGGTCCAATCGACACCGCATCGTGCACCACGGTCAAGAATCGCGGCATCCGCATCGCGATTCTGAACACGAAATATCTTCCGGAATCGGCCTCGGATAGCTGGTCGCAGACCAACGTCAAAACGCCGTATCTGTCACCCACTGACAAGATCAGCCCGGCGTTGATCGCCTGCGCCTCACCCGGTCTCTTCTACGAAGTGACAACCGATGGCGACATCTCCGCCGCGCTGGCAGCGTTGTTCCAGAAGGCCGTCGCGACCGCCCATCTGGTCCAGTAACTGATCGGGGGGGCACCACCCTTGGCGCCCCCCGCCCCCCTCAAACGATCGTCTTCACCGCGGCGACCACCTTGTCGGCGGTGATCAGCGCCAGCTTTTCCAGATTGGCGGCATAGGGCAGCGGCACGTCCTCGTCGGTGACGCGCAGCACCGGCGCGTCGAGGTCGTCGAAACCCTCGGTCATCGCGATGGTGATGATCTCCGACGCGATCGAACAGGTCGGCCAGCCTTCCTCGACCACCACCATTCGGTTGGTCTTGGCCAGCGACTTGAGCACCGTCGCCTTGTCGAGCGGGCGCAGCGTGCGCAGGTCGATCACCTCGGCATAGATCCCCTCTCCGGCCAGCTTCTCCGCCGCTTCCAGGGCAACGCCGACGCCGATCGAATAGCTCACCAGCGTGACGTCCTTGCCCTCGCGCATGATGCGGGCCTTGCCGATCGGCAGCACCCACTCGTCGAGCTTGGGCACGTCGAAGCTGCGGCCGTAGAGCAGCTCGTTTTCAAGGAACACCACCGGATCGTCGGTGCGGATCGCGGCGCGCAGCAGGCCCTTGGCATCGGCCGCGTCATAGGGCGCGATCACGATCAGTCCGGGCACGCTGGCGTACCACGGGCCATAGTTCTGGCTGTGCTGGGCGCCGACGCGGCTGGCCGCGCCGTTGGGGCCGCGGAACACGATCGGGCAGCGCATCTGGCCGCCGGACATATAGTTGGTCTTGCCCGCCGAATTGACGATGTGGTCGATCGCCTGCATCGCGAAGTTGAACGTCATGAACTCGACGATCGGCTTCAGCCCGCCCATCGCCGCGCCGGTGCCGACGCCGGCGAAGCCATATTCGGTGATCGGCGTATCGATCACCCGCTTCGGCCCGAATTCCTCCAGCAGCCCCTGGGTGACCTTGTAGGCCCCCTGATATTCGGCGACTTCCTCGCCCATCACGAACACGCGTGGATCGGCGCGCATTTCCTCGGCCATCGCGTCGCGCAACGCCTCGCGCACGGTCAGCTTGACCAGTTCGGTGCCCGCGGGGATCTCGGGATCGCTGACGGCGTCGCGGGTCGCCGCCGCGAACAGCTGGCGCGCGCCCGTCTCGACCTGCTTCGGCTCCGGCGTCGCCTCGGTTCTTTGCGCGGCAGGCTCCGGCGCCTTATCGGCCACAGCCGGGGCAGGAGCCGGCGTGGCGGCGGGCGTCTCCTCGCCCTCGCCGGCGATCGTCGCGATCACGGTGCCGACCTTCACCCCGTCGGTGCCCTCGGGCACGACGATGCTGGCGATCGTGCCTTCATCGACCGCCTCGAATTCCATCGTCGCCTTGTCGGTCTCGATCTCGGCGAGGATGTCGCCCGATTTGACCGTGTCGCCTTCCTTGACCAGCCACTTGGCCAGCGTGCCTTCTTCCATCGTCGGCGACAGGGCAGGCATCTTCAGCTCGATCGCCATCTCAATAGGACTCCACCAGCACGTCGGTATAAAGTTCGGCCGGATCGGGCTCCGGCGCGCTTTCGGCGAAATCGGCGGCTTCGTTGACCGCCTTGCGGATGTCCTGCTCGATCTTCTTCAGCTCATCCTCGCCAACACCCATCGCCTCCAGCTCGCGCTTGGCATGCTCGATCGGGTCGGACTTGTCGCGAACCGACTGCACCTCCTCGCGGCTGCGGTACTTCGCCGGATCGGACATCGAATGGCCGCGATAGCGATAGGTCTTCATCTCTAGGATGATCGGCCCCTTGCCGGCGCGGGCCCAGGCGAGCGCCTCCTCGGCGGCGCCACGGCACGCCAGCACGTCCATGCCGTCGACCTGGATGCCCGGCACGCGGAAGCTTTCGCCGCGGCGATAGAGCTGGTCCTCGGCCGACGAACGGTTGACCGACGTGCCCATTGCGTACTGGTTGTTCTCGATCACGTAGATGACCGGAAGCTTCCACAGCTCGGCCATGTTGAAGCTCTCGTAGACCTGGCCCTGGTTCGACGCGCCATCGCCGAAATAGGCGAGGCAGACGCCGCCGTCGTCGTTGTACTTGTGCGAAAAGCCAAGGCCGGTGCCCAGCGACACCTGCGCGCCGACGATGCCGTGGCCGCCGTAGAATTTATGCTCGACGCTGAACATGTGCATCGAGCCGCCCTTGCCCTTTGAGATGCCGGCGGCGCGGCCGGTCAGCTCGGCCATCACGTCCTTGGGCGGGATGCCGCACAACAGCATGTGGCCATGGTCGCGATAGCCGGTGATCACACTGTCCTTGTCCGACAGCGCCGACTGGAGGCCGACCGCGACCGCTTCCTGACCGATGTAGAGGTGGCAGAAGCCACCGATCAGCCCCAGCCCATAGAGCTGGCCCGCCTTCTCCTCGAACCGGCGGATCAACAGCATGTCGTGATAGAATTGGAGCAGTTGTTCCTTGGTCGCCTCGTAACGCTTCGGCTCGGCCGGGCGTTCGCGATTGGGGACGGGGGGTTCGGCTACGGATTTACGCGCGGGGGCTTTGGCCACGATCGGACGACCTCGTTTCCTGGGGAAGGATACCGGGCGTATAGGCGCGATGGCGCGTTTCCTGCAACGCCCCTGACGCCCGCGATCCGTATCGAGAGATCGCGCCGCGCGATCTCCTATTTGGTCAACGGGATGATGACTTCGTCGGGATGGACGACGTTCAGTTCCTTGCGGACCAGCTCGTCGGCCATGTCGGGGTTGGCGCGCTTGGGATCGAGCAGGTCGACGCGGTTCTTCAACTCGGCACGGTGCTTTTCCAGCGTGGCGAACTCGTGCTGGCGCTTGTCGAGCTGGCGGGCATAGTCGCGATACGCCAGCACCCCGTTCGGCCCCAGCACCGCGTAATAGGCGAACAGCCCCATCACGATCAGCGCCGCCGCCGGCAACCCGGCCCGGCGCAGCACCCCCGCGACCGGGGATTTGGCGCGAAGCCGGCGGCGGGCGATGGTCGACATGCTTAATTTTCGCTCAACAAGCGCCCCGAATCAAGCGTTTCCGGCACGAAGCGCACTACGGCCGGCAAACCGCGCGGCGTCGCCCAATTCCTCTTCGATGCGGATCAGTTGGTTGTACTTGGCCAGCCGGTCCGAACGGGCGAGCGACCCGGTCTTGATCTGCCCGCAATTGGTCGCGACCGCGAGATCGGCGATGGTCGCGTCCTCGGTCTCACCCGAACGGTGCGACATCACCGCGGTGTACGACGAACGCTGCGCCAGGCTCACCGCCTCCAGCGTCTCGGTCAGCGTGCCGATCTGGTTGACCTTGACCAGCAGCGAATTGGCGAGGCCCCGACCAATGCCGTCGGCCAGCCGCCTGGGATTGGTGACGAACAGATCGTCGCCGACCAGCTGGACCTTGTGCCCGATCAGGTCGGTCAGCGCCTTCCAGCCCTCGAAATCATCCTCGCCCATCCCGTCCTCGATCGACGCGATCGGATAGCGCGCGACCAGATCGGCCAGGAACGCGGCGTTCTCGGCGGGGGTGAAGGTCTTGCCCTCCCCGGTCATGCGATAGGCGCCATCCTTGAAATATTCGGTCGCGGCGCAATCGAGCGCGAGCATCACATCGTCGCCCGGCTTGTAGCCCGCCGCCTCGATCGCCGACATGATGAAGTCGAGCGCGTCGGTGGTCGATGCCAGCGCAGGGGCGAAACCGCCCTCGTCGCCGACCGAGGTCGCCAGCCCCTGATCGGCCAGCTTCTTCTTCAGCGTGTGGAAGATCTCCGAACCGCAGCGCACCGCTTCGGCGATGTTGGCGGCGCCGACCGGCATCACCATGAATTCCTGGATATCGATCGGGTTGTCGGCATGTTCGCCGCCGTTGATGATGTTCATCATCGGCACCGGCAGCACGTGCGCGTTGACCCCGCCGACATAGCGATAGAGCGGCAGCCCGCGCGCATCGGCCGCCGCCTTGGCCGCCGCCAGGCTGACGCCCAGGATCGCATTGGCGCCCAGCCGGCCCTTGTTCTCGGTCCCGTCGAGTTCGATCATCGCGTGATCGAGATCGGCCTGATCTTCCGCGTCGAGGCCCAGCACCTCCTCCGCGATCTCGCCGTTGACCGCTTCCACCGCCTTGTCGACGCCCTTGCCCAGCCAGCGGCTCTTGTCGCCGTCGCGCAGCTCGACAGCCTCATGCGCGCCGGTCGAGGCGCCCGACGGTACCGCCGCGCGGCCGAAACTGCCGTCCTCCAGCATCACATCGACTTCGACCGTGGGATTGCCGCGGCTATCGAGGATGGCGCGGGCATGGATGTCGATGATTGCGGTCACGAAACGAGCTCCCTACATGAAACCGGAAGAGTGGGCGGGACGGTGCGTGCGGGCCTCTATCCGCTCTTATCGCACGCGGCAATGGAACCCGCTTGGCCGACTGCTTGTTCTCGCGGTGAAACGACGAAAGGTCCGACATCATGGCTGAAGACACCACCGGCAAATCCGGCAAGGGCAAGGGAAGCGACGACGGTCGGGAGGTCGCGTTCCAGGGCGATCCCGCCGTGCAGGCGCGAATCGACGCCGCCGACGGCGGGGCATCCGAAGGCGGCACCCGCCGCTCCGCCGGCGAGACGATCCGCGACGAGGCGGGCAAGATCGGCGGACAGGCGACCGATCAGCTCAAGAGCTTCGCCAGCGATGGCAAGGCGCGCGCCACCGATGCGCTCGACCAGTTCGCCAAGCTGCTCGACCGCGCCGCCGGCGATGTCGACGCCAAGCTGGGCGAACAATATGGCGGCTATGCCCGCCAGGCATCGAGCGCGGTCGTCAAATTCTCCGGCCAGGTCCGCGACCGCGACGTCGACGAACTGTTCGACGAGGTTGGCGCGTTCGTGCGGAAATCGCCGGGAATCGCGATCGGCGCCGCCGCCGCGCTGGGCTTCGTGGTCGCGCGGGTGCTCCAGTCGAGCATCGACGCCGGCCGCGACAAGGCCTGATCCGCAACAACCGGGGGTAGCTGCGCGTGGCAGAGGGAAACGACGGCGACGAACCGCTCGGCACTCTGTTCGCGCAGCTGACCGACGACGCGCGTGATTATGCCGCGGCGGAATTCGTCTATTTCCGCGAACTGGCGATCACCAAGGCCAAAGACCTGCGCGACGCGGCGGTGCTGGGCGCATTTGCCCTGCTGTTCGCCTTTGCCGCGCTGGTCGCGATCGCGGTCGGTGCGGTGATGGCGCTGGCGCCGATGATCGGTGCTGGCGTGGCGACGGCGGTGGTCGGCGTGGTCACGCTGGTGCTGTCGGGCATCTTCGGCTGGCTGGCGTGGGCGCGGGTCGCCGCGCTGCTGGAGCCGGACGAATGACGGCCCGGCCCCGCCTGATCCTGGCCGACCAGCAACGCACGGCGGCGCGCGCGCAGCTGTTCGCGCGGATCGATCAGGTCAAGGCGCGGCTCGCGCCCGGCGCGCTGGCCGACGACGCGATGAACGGCATCGCCGATCGCGCGACCCGGATCGCGGCGCGTCGCCCGATGGCATTCCTTGGTGCGGCGGCGGCGGTCGGCTTCATGATATTGCGACGACCGGTGTTGCGCTGGCTGTCGCGCCGCCGCACATGATGCAACCGTCGAGCGCGGCGCGAGTTGAGATCGAGCATGGGCGAACGCCCGAGGAAAAGGACGTGACGATGGCCAACACCCCGGAACACAAGACCCGCAAGTCGCACCGCTCGGCTTCCACCCAGCTGCGCGACGGCGCGCGCGCGACGGTGGAGGCGCTGGAGGCGAATCCGGTCGCGGTGATCGCCGGCGGGCTGGCGGTCGGACTGATCGCCGGCGCACTGGTGCCGCGCGGCGAGCGCGAGAAGCAGGTGCTCAAGCCGGTCGGCCGGCGCATCGCCGACGGGGCGAAGGCGGCGGTGGTCGCGGCGCGGGAGACGGGCAAGGCGCAGCTCAGCGCGTCGCTGTCCGGCGCCGACGCCGCGCGTGACGGCGCACGCAAGGTGCTGGAAAGCGCGATCGACGCCGCGCGCGGCCGCACGGAAGCGCGCTGATCGTCGCGCGCGGCATCGCCGAAATCATCGCACGTCGGTTGCATGAGCGGCGCGCGGCGCTAAGGAGCGCGCCATGAGCAAGCTTCACCTCGTTTTCGGCGGGCGGGTTTCCGACCCGCGCACGCTCGACTTCGCCGATCTCAAGGCGATCGACATCGTCGGCATCTTCCCGGACTATGCCAGCGCCGAAAAGGCGTGGCGCGCCGCCGCGCAGCGCACCGTCGACGATGCCGAGATGCGTTATGTGCTGGTGCACCTGCACCGACTGCTCGAACCGGAATTGCCGACGGAGGGCTGATCTCCGTTCGTTCGTACCATCTCCGTTCGTGCTGAGCTTGTCGAAGCACCGCCCTGCTTCTTCGCCGCCAGAGTCGAATGACGTCAGCTTGAATCGTCATTGCGAGCGTAGCGAAGCAATCCAGATCGCGTCGGTGGATTGCTTCGCTACGCTCGCAATGACGCGTCGGGCCGGTCTCATGTCATCCTGCTATAGACCCTGCGGCACGCAGTAGAAGAACGGTGCTTCGACAAGCTCAGCACGAACGGAGGAAGGAACGTCCCCTTCCTCTCAATAATTCCTCAGCCGGCCGTGTCGCCCGCCTTGATCTGCTCGACCAGCTTGATGTTCAGTTCCTTGAGCTGCTGCGCGCTGACGAAGCTCGGCGCGCCCATCATCAGGTCTTCGGCCTTCTGCGTCATCGGGAAGACGATCACCTCGCGGATGTTGGGCTCGTCAGCCAGCAGCATCACGATGCGGTCGACGCCCGGCGCCGATCCGCCGTGCGGCGGCGCGCCGAACTTGAAGGCGTTGATCATGCCGGCGAAATTGGTGTCGACGTCTTCCTGCGAATAGCCGGCGATCTCGAACGCCTTGTACATGATCTCGGGCCGGTGGTTCCGGATCGCACCCGACGACAGCTCGATGCCGTTGCAGACGATGTCGTACTGATAGGCGAGGATATCGAGCGGATCCTTGCTCTCCAGCGCCTCCATCTCGCCCTGCGGCATGCTGAACGGGTTGTGGCTGAAATCGACCTTCTTGGCGTCCTCGTCATATTCGAACATCGGAAAATCGACGATCCAGCAGAACTCGAAACGGTTCTTCTCGATCAGCTCGAGCTGATCGCCGACACGGGTCCGCGCGAGGCCGGCCAGCTTGGCCGCCTGCGCTTCCTTGCCGGCGGCGAAGAAGATGCCGTCGTTCGGCCCCAGGCCAAGCGCCTCGGCGATCGCCTTCATCCCTTCCTGCCCGTGGTTGTTGGCGATCGGACCGCCGAACACCCCATCCTTCTGCGTGGCATAGCCGAGGCCGGGGAAGCCCTCCGACTGCGCCCAGGCGTTCATGTCGTCGAAGAACTTGCGGCTTTTCTCATGCGTATTCGGCGCGGGCAGCGCGCGGACCACGTCGCCGCCCTCGACCATCGAGGCGAAGCGGCCAAAGCCCGATCCCCGGAAATGCTCCGACACGTCGGTGATGACGATCGGGTTGCGCAGGTCGGGCTTGTCGTTGCCGTACTTCAGCATCGATTCGCGGAACGGAATGCGCTTGAACGGCAGCGGGCTGACGGTGCGGCCCTTGCCCTGCCAGTCGGCGAATTCCTCGAACACGCCGTGCAGCACCGGCTCGATCGCGGCGAACACGTCGTCCTGCGTGACATAGCTCATCTCGAAATCGAGCTGGTAGAACTCGCCGGGCGATCGGTCGGCGCGGGCATCCTCGTCGCGGAAGCAGGGCGCGATCTGGAAATAACGGTCGAACCCGGCGACCATCAGCAGCTGCTTGAACATCTGCGGCGCCTGCGGCAGCGCGTAGAACTTGCCCGGATGGACGCGGCTGGGCACCAGATAGTCGCGCGCGCCCTCCGGCGACGACGCGGTCAGGATCGGCGTCTGGAACTCGGTGAAGCCCTGCCCAATCATCCGCTGGCGCAGCGACGCGATGACATGGCTGCGCAGCAGGATGTTGGCGTGCAGCCGCTCGCGCCTCAGGTCGAGGAAGCGATAGCGCAGGCGGATATCCTCGGGATATTCCTGATCGCCCGCCACCGGCATCGGCAGTTCCTGTGCGGCGCTCTGGACGGTCGCGACGCGCGCGAACACCTCGATCTCGCCGGTCGGCAGATTGGCGTTGGCGGTCCCCGCCGCGCGCGCCTTGACCTCACCGTCGATGGTGATCACCGATTCGACCCGCGCCGCCTCCAGCACCGGCAGCGCCGGGCTGTCGGCGTCGGCGACCACCTGAGTGATGCCGTAATGGTCGCGCAGGTCGACGAACAGCACGCCGCCGTGGTCGCGCTTGCGATGGACCCAGCCCGACACACGGATCGTCTGGCCGACATCGGCAGCGCGCAGCTGGGCGCAATTGTGGGTGCGATAAGCGTGCATCTTGCTACTTCCAAATTTCGTCATGCCCGCGCAGGCGGGCATCCATTGACGCCGACGGCGCGAACCGGTGCGGACGTTGCGCGAATGGATTCCCGCCTTCGCGGGAATGACGGCTAAAAACCGTGGCGCGCGCATCCCCTCGCCATCCCTCTTTGTCAACCCGCGCGGAGCGTCTATGGGCCGCCGATGCATATTCACGGTCTGATTACCGACTCGGCTACGCTCGCCAACCTTTGCTCCCGCCTCGCCACGAAACCGTTCATCACGGTCGACACCGAATTCATGCGCGAGAACAGCTACTGGCCCGAGCTTTGCCTCATTCAGATCGCCGACGACGAGGAAGCGGCGGCGATCGATCCCAAGGCGGCGGGGCTCGACATGCAGCCGCTGCTCGACTTGCTGGTCGACAATGAGAACGTGCTCAAGGTGTTCCACGCCGGCGGGCAGGATATCGAGATCGTCTACAACCTGACCGGCAAGACCCCGCACCCCCTGTTCGACACCCAGATCGCGGCGATGGCGCTGGGGCAGGGCGAGCAGATCGGCTATTCGAACCTTGTCGACAGCTATCTGGGCATCACCGTCGACAAGGGCGCGCGCTTCACCGACTGGAGCCGCCGTCCGCTCGACGCCCGCCAGATCGACTATGCCATCGCCGACGTGACGCACCTGTCGAAGATCTTTCCCAAGATGCTCGACCGGCTGCGCAAGACCGGGCGCGGCGGCTGGCTGGACGAGGAGATGGAGCGGCTGGCCGACCCGGAGCATTACCGCAACGACCCCGACAAGGTGTGGCAGCGCGTCCGCATCTCCAGCCGCAAGGCAGAGGTATTGGGGCGGCTGAAGGCGATCGCGCGGTGGCGCGAGCTGGAGGCGCAGGGCAAGAACCTGCCGCGCGGCCGAATCGCCAAGGATGAGACGATCGCCGATCTTGCCGGCAACCCGCCGCGCAAGCAGAGTGACCTGGCGAAGGTGCGCGGGCTATCGGCGTCGTGGGCAGGCAATGACATCGGCGGGCGGCTGATGGCCGCGATCGAAGGCGCGGTGCCGATGGGCGCGGACGAACTACCCCCGCGCGACGAGCGCGGCCCGGCGCTGGGCAAGGAAGGCGCGCTGGTCGCCGATCTGCTCAAGCTGCTGTTGAAGATCCGCGCGCGCGATATCAACGTCGCCACCAAATTGCTTGCCCGATCGGATGATCTGGAGGCGCTGGCGGCGGGCCAGCGCGACGGGCTCCCCATTCTCACCGGCTGGCGCTACGAGCAGTTCGGCAACGACGCGCTCGACCTCGTCGAAGGACGGCTGGGCTTCACCGTGCGCGGCGGAAAACTCAAGATGACCCGGACCGAGGAGGTCGCATGAAGCGTTGGATGATGGTGCTGGTGCCGGTACTGCTGTCGGGCTGCGTCCACGACGTCGGCATGTGGGGCGACTGCAAGGACGCGACCTCGCAGGGGCTGATCGGCCAGCGGTACGACAAGGACATGCGCGGCAAGCTGCGCGGCCGGACCCACGCGTTCAAGGTGCGCGTGGTGCGCCCGGGCGAAGCGGTGACGATGGATTACATGAAGAACCGCGTCACCGTCACGCTCGACGAGCGCGGTCTGATCGCCAGCGTGCGCTGCGGCTAGGCCAGATCACGCCCTTGGGAGAGGCCCCACGCGCGGCGCTGGGCTGCTTCCCCGGCTCCGCGGCGCGCAACGACGGTCGTGAGTGGTTCAGCCCGCCACCGGGCCCTCGACCACCACGTCGACCCCGTCGACGCGCGCCGTAACGCCATAGGTTTCCGCGATCCGCGTGGCGGTCATCGTCTCCGCGACGCTGCCGTCGGCGACGATGCGACCGTCCTTCATCCAGATCAGCCGGTCGGCATAGCGCGCCGCCAGCGGCAGGTCGTGGAGCACCGCCAGGGCCCCGCCCCCGCCCTCGACGAAGGCGCGCAGCAGCCCGAGCACGCGATGCTGATGGCGCGGGTCGAGCGAGGCGACCGGTTCGTCGGCGACGATCAGCGCGGCTTCGGTCGCCAGCGCGCGCGCGAGGTGGACTCGCGCCAGCTCTCCGCCCGATAGCGTATCGGCATCGCGATCGCTCAGCGCGTCGAGATCGCAGGCGGCCAGCGCGCGCACGATCGCCTCCCGATCGGCCGCACCGGGCCACCCCGGCGCCGCGCCATGCGCGAACCGCCCCAGCGCGACCACGTCGCGCACCTTCGCCGGCCAGGCCAGCGCGCGTGCCTGGGGCAGGTACGACACGCGCCGCGCCCGCACCGCCGGGGCCAGCCGCGCCGCGTCGTCGCCGTCGATCGTCGCCGTCCCGCCATCCGCCCCCAGCAGGCCCAGCGCCATCCGCAGCAGCGTGGTCTTGCCCGCGCCGTTGGGGCCGAGCAGCACCACCAGTTCCCCCGGCGCGATGCGGAACGACGCGCCGTCGACGATTCCCGTCCTGGTCAGGCGATCGGCGACGATCATGCCCCGCGCCTCCGCGCCGCGATCAGCACGAACAGCGGCGCGCCGACCAGCGCCGCGACCACGCCCAGCCGAAGCTCGTTGCTGGTCGGGATCAGCCGCACGCCGATGTCGGCCAGCACCAGGAACAGCCCCGCCAGCAACGCCGACGGCACCAGGCTGCGCGCCGGGTCGTGCCCAACCCACGGCCGCACCAGATGCGGCGCGACGATGCCGACGAAGCCGATCGCTCCCGCCATCGCGATCGATCCGCCGGTGAGCAGCCCGGCGCCCAGCACCACCGCGATCCGCTGCCGCCGCAGGTCGAGCCCGATGCCGGCGGCGGCTTCCTCGCCCAGGGTCAGCGCGGACAATCCGCGCCGGCTGGCGATCAGGATCGCCGCGCCCGCGATCAGGAACGGCGCCGCCGCGCCGATCTCGTCGAAGCTGCGGTTGGCGACCGATCCCAGCGTCCAGTTGATCATGTCGGTAAGCGTGAACGGATTGGGCGCCAGATTGAGCAACAGCGCCATGATCGACCCGGCGAAGCTCGACAGGCCGACCCCGACCAGGATCAGCGTCGTCACCGAGCTGGTGCGCAGCGCCACCGCCGCGATCAGGGCGGTCGCCGCCAGCGCGCCGACGATCGATGCGAGCGGAAGCGCGAACAACCACGCGCCGGCCAGCCCGTAGTAGAGCGCCACCGTCGCCGTGAGGGTGGCGCAGGCCGAAACCCCCAGCACCCCCGGTTCGGCTAGCGGGTTGCGCAGCAGGCCCTGCAACGCCGCGCCGCTCATCCCCAGCGCCGCCCCGGCCAGCAGCGCCGCCAGCGCGCGCGGCAGGCGGATCAGCCACACCACCACCGCATCGCCGGGCGCGCCACCACCGGCCAGCGCCGCGATCAGGCGCGGCAGCGGCAACGGCACCGATCCTAGGAAGCAGGCGGCGATCACCGCGGCGAGGCACGCCAGCGCAAGCAACAACACAAGCCTCATCGCGCTACCCTCGCCATCGCCTCGACCGCGTCGAGCACGAACCAGGCGCCGCACGCGGTGGAGGCGCCGGACAGCGCCGCGGTCGGCCGGCCCGACAGGCGGCGCACCAGCGGATGCCCGGCCGCGCTCCATGGATCGGGCCGCCGCCAGCGGGTATCCTGAAACGCGGTCGCGATCACATCGGGCGTCGCATAGGCCAGCCGTTCGAGCGGGATCGTCCCCCACCCCGGCGCGGTCTGGAAATTGGTAAGGCCGGCGGCATGGAACATCGCGTCGATCATCGTGTCCGGCCCTGCCGTGACGCCACCCGGCGTGACGTAGAGCGCATTTCGGCGCGCGCCGTCCCGCTTCACCGCCGCCAGCCGCGCGTCGAACGCCCGCGCCATCGCCGCGCCGCGCGCGTGCTCGCCCAACGCGTCGGCGGTCTCGGTCAGCACGCGGCGCACACCCGCCAGATCGTCGGCATAGCCAAGCTGGACCACCGGCACCCCGGCGCGCGCGAACATCGCCCCCGCATTGGCGCCGCCGCCATAGCTGCGCACGACCAGGTCGGGCTTGAGCAGCAGCACGTCCTCGGCGGTCGGGCGGACCTGCCGCACGCCCTTCGCCGCCGCGCGCATGTAGGAGAAATCCGCGTCGGCATCCGGCGACACCGCCAATATGCGCGCGCGCGGCACCAGCCGCAGCACATATTGGTCGGCGCAGTAATCGAGGCTCACGACCCGGACCGGCCGTTCCGGCGCCACCACCGCCGGCCGCGCCGAAGCGCAACCGGCAAGCGTCAGCGAAACCAGGATCGCGAATACCCTCACAGCTTCAGCCGCACGCCTCCATAGGCCGCCCGGCGATAGGTGCCATAACCGGACACGGTCTGATAGCGTTCGTCGAACAGGTTATCGACCCGGCCATAGATCGCGAACCGGTCGCCGATCGGGAATTCGGCGCGCACCCCGCCGATGGCATAGCCGTCGAGCCGGTTGGTGTTGAACGCATCGTCGAAGCTGTCGCCGACCACCAGCAACGTCGCGCCCAGCGAAAGGCCGAACGGGGTGCGGTAGTCTGCCGATACGCTCCACTGGTCGCGCGGGCGCCGCTGGAGGTCGAGGCCATCGAACCCCGGCGAGCGGTTGAGCGGCTCCAGCCAGGTATAGTTGGCGGCAAAGGTCAGCCCGTCGACCGGCCGCATCGTCACTCCGGCCTCGACCCCGGTGACGTGGGTGCGGGCGATGTTGACGTAGCACGGCACGCCGGGCGCGAAGGTGCAACCCGAATCGAAGCTGATCCGGTCGCGGATGTTGCGGTCGAACACCGTCGCGCCGAACCGCAGCCGCCCGTCCAGCAGCGCCTGCTCGACCCCGGCGTCCCAGCTCTTGGCCGTCTCGGGGCGCAGGTCGGCGCGGCCGAACGAGCTGAACCGTTCGTACAGCGACGGCGCGCGGAAACCCTCGGCATAGCTGGCGCGGATCGTGGTGCCGGTGTTCAGCGCCAGCGCGGCATTGGCGCTGAACGTCGTGTGGTTGCCGAAATCCTTGCTGTCGTCGTTGCGGACGCCGCCGGTGATCGTCAGCATCTCGATCGGCCGGACGATCAGTTCGCCATAGACGCTGGTCAGCCCGGCGTGCGGCGATACGCTGCCGTCGGTGAAGCGGCTGTCCTCATGCTCGGCGCCGAACACCGCGCGCACCACCGTGTTGAAGGTGAAGTCGCCCTGATATTCGTACCGCTCGCTGCGCCCATAGCCGTAGAAGCTGGGCGCGCTGCCATAGGTCGGATCGTAGTTGTCGCGGTTGATATCGGCGATGGTGAACGCCAGCCGGTTCTTGAACCGGCCGCCGGCCAGATCGGCGTGGACTCCGGCATAGCCGTAGATCTCCTCCGACCTGGAATATTCCGGCGTGTCGGCCAGCATGTAGTTGGGCGGGGGAAAGCCATCGAGCTCGGCGCGGCTGTCGGCGTAATAGCCGCGCAGATCGATGCCGATCCCGGGCGCGATCTCCAGCCCCAGCCGGCCGGTCGCGCCGAACTGGCGATAGCCGTCGCGCTCGCTGCCGTTGGCGGCGGCGGAAATGCCGTCGCTGCGCAGGTAGCCGGCGGTCAGCGCCCCCGACAGCCCGCCGCTGCGCCCCGACAGCCCGCCGGTGGCGAACACGCTGTCGGCATAGCCATATTCGGCGCTGGCGCGGGCGTGGAGGCCCTCGGTCGGCGCTTCGGTGATGACGTTGACCACGCCGCCGATCGCCTGGCTGCCCCACGGCACCGAATCCGGCCCGCGCACCACCTCGATCCGCGATACGGAACTGGACAGCAGGTTGGAGAAATCGAACGCCCCCGCCGGCGACGACGGATCATTGACCCGCACACCGTCGATCACCACCAGCGTGTGTTCGCTCTCAGCGCCGCGGATGCGCACGCTGGTGACGGTGCCGATGCCGCCGTTGCGGGTGACCTGCACGCCGGGGGTGGTGGCGAGCAGATCGGCGATGGCGACGGTCTGGCGCTGCTCGATCTGGTCGCGGGTGATGACGGTGACGGCCTGGCCCGTCTGGTCGGCGGGCTGAGCGGCGCGCGCGGCGGTGAGGACGATATCCCGGTCGTCGGGAGCATCCTGGGCATGGGCGGGCAACGCCAGCGCCGCGCCGGCCAGCAACAGGGGAATACGGATCATACGAACTTCCTTCGCCCGCCGCCGTCGACGCGGCCGGGCCAGTAACGACATCGTGCGGCCCGCCCCCACGGGGGACGCGACATGGCCATCGGCTGTCGTTACGAAGGGAAGTCTCCCCATGCCCATCGGCTGGCCCCGGCCGCGGCATGAACGACGCGATGGCAGGTCTCCTGGCTCGCCGATCGTCGCTTCGGGCCGTCTTCCCGGAGCAGGCGCCCCAGTGACGTGTTGGCCGTCAGCTCCCGGTTTACAGTTGCGGGTACAGCGCCGGATTCACACCGGCTTCCCTCTTCGCCGGTTTCCCGGCACCATCTGGTCCAGCGCTTAGGTGCAGTGCGGCATCCAAGTCAATCGGCTTCGCGCTGACGCTCGGGCGCGGCGGCGGCGAAGGCGGGCAGCGCCCGCGCCCGATCGACCACAGCGGCCAGACGCGGCCACGGCGTGGTATCGAGCCGGTAGCGTTCGGCGTTATACCATTGCGGGACCAGCAGGATGTCGGCCAGCCCCGGCGCGTCGCCATAGCTGAAATCGCCGCCGTCGCGCGCGACCATCGCCTCCAGCGCGTCGAAGCCCGCCGTCATCCACCGCTGCATCCACGCCACGACCGTCGCGCCGTCCGCGCCGAAATCGGATCGCAGCGCGTTGGCGATCCGCAGGTTGTTGACCGGATGGATGTCCGCCGCGATCACCAGCGCCATCGCCCGGACCGCCGCCCGGCCGTCGGCATCGACCGGCAGGAACGGCGGGTTCGGATAGGTTTCGTCCAGCCACTCCAGGATCGCTACGCTCTGCACCAGCACGCGGCCGCCGACCTCCAGCGCGGGCACCAGCCCCTGCGGCGCCTTGGCCAGATAGGCCGGGTCGCGCTGTTCGTTCATCGTCAGGTCATGCGAGACCGAGGTATAGGCCAGCCCCTTCAGGTTCAGACCGATGCGGACACGATAGGCCGCCGACGACCGCCAATAGTCATGCAGGATCATTTGACACCCCTTCCGGTAATCGTTCGCTTGCTACATTCCGATTGCCAAAATCCGACGGATCGGCAAACGAGCTTCCATCCCGTGTCGTTGTGCATCGCGGAAAATCCGCGGCCCGACGAAACCGACCCAAGGTAGGACCGTTGAGCGGACCAGTGAACAGGCATCCGATTCGAATCGCGGCGCCGCGCGCTGCGGCGTTCATCCTCGCCCCCGCCCTTCTGCTCGCTGCTTGCAGCGGCGGCGGCGGCGGCGGCGGTGATGCGGCCGGAAAAGGCGCGGCTAATCGCGGTGCCGGCGGTCCGATCGCGGTCGGTTATGTCGTGCTCCAGCCCAGTTCGGTGCCGATGACGGCGGAACTGGCCGCGCGCACGGCCGCCTATGAAACGTCGGAGGTCCGCCCACAGGTGTCCGGGCTGATCCAGAAACGGCTGTTCACCGAGGGAAGCCTGGTTCACGCCGGCCAAACGCTCTACCAGATCGACGCGCGCACCTATCAGGCCGCGACCAATCAGGCGCAGGCCAATCTGTCGTCGGCCAACGCCCAGCTCGAAGCCGCCCGCGTGCTGGCCGACCGCTACAAGCCACTGGCCGAGGCAGAGGCGGTGAGCAAGCAGGACTATACCAACGCCGTCGCCCAGTCGCGGCAGGCGCAGGCATCGGTGGCGCAAACCCAGGCGGCGCTGCAATCGGCGCGGATCAACCTCGCCTTCACCCGCGTCCCCGCGCCGATCACCGGCCGCATCGGCCGCAGCCTCGCCACCGTCGGCGCGCTGGTGACGACCAACCAGACGGATCCGCTGGCGGTGATCCAGCGGCTCGATCCGATGTATGTTGATATCCAGCAATCGAGCGCGGAGCTGCTGGCGCTGCGGCGGACGATGGCGTCGGGCAACGTCGTCCCGGCCAGCGCAAAGGTCCGGCTCAAGCTCGAGGACGGCAGCGACTATGGCTACACCGGCACCGTCCAGTTCTCCGAAGTGACGGTCGACGCCGGCACCGGCACCGTGACGATGCGCGCCACCTTCCCCAATCCTCAAGGGCTGCTGCTGCCGGGCATGTTCGTCCGCGCGCTGTTCGACCAGGCGATCGACAACGGCGCGTTCCTGGTGCCGCAGGCGGCGCTGGCGCGCGATCCGCGCGGCAACGCCAGCGTCTATGTCGTCGGCCCGAACGACAAGGCGGTGCAGCGATCCGTCACCGCGATCCGTACACAGGGCGCCTTCTGGGTGGTCACCGACGGGCTGAAGCCGGGGGACAAGGTCATCACGCAGGGCCTCGCCCATCTGCGGCCGGACGCCGATATCAAGCCGGTGCCGGCCACCACGCCGCAACGGATCGCCGCGCCACCGCAGGGGCAGGCCGCGGCGCCCGCGTCCAAGAGCCGCTGAGGCTCGCCCGGCCATGATTTCGCGGATCTTCATCGATCGCCCGATCTTCGCCTGGGTGATCGCGATCATCATCATGCTGGCCGGGGTCGGCGCGATCTTCTCACTGCCGATCGCGCAATATCCCGACGTCGCGCCGCCCCAGGTCAACGTCCGCGCCAGCTTTCCCGGCGCATCGGCGCAGACGCTGGAAAACAGCGTGACCCAGGTGATCGAGCAACAGCTCACCGGGATCGACGGGCTGCTCTACTTCACCTCCTCGTCCTCATCGCGCGGATCGGTGTCGATCGCGGCGACGTTCCAGAAGGGCACCGACCCCGACATCGCCCAGGTCCAGGTGCAGAACAAGGTCCAGCAGGCGCTGTCCCGCCTGCCGCAGCAGGTGCAGCAGCAGGGCCTGACCGTCACCAAGTCCAACCCCGATTTCCTGATGATCGTCGCCGTCTATGACGAGACCGACGCGCGGACCAACGGCGACGTTTCCGACTGGCTGGTGTCGAACATGCAGGAGGCGCTCGGGCGCATTCCGGGCGTCGGCGATTCCAACGTGTTCGGATCGCAATATGCGATGCGGATCTGGCTGGACCCGAACAAGCTGGCCAGTTTCCAGTTGATGCCGGGCGACGTCGTCACCGCGATCACCAACCAGAATACCGAGGTCGCGGCGGGCGAGATCGGCGCGCAGCCGATGCCGCGCACCCAGATGCTCAACGCGACGGTGACCGCGCGCTCGCGCCTGCAGACGGCGGAGCAGTTCCGCGACATCATCCTCAAGACTCAATCGAGCGGCGCCGCCGTCAGGCTGGGCGACGTCGCGCGCGTCGAGCTGGGACAGGAGAATTATGCCGCGCTCAGCCGGGTCAACGGGCATCCCGGCGCCGGCATCGCGATCAGCCTGGCGCCCGGCGCCGACGCGCTCAAGACCGCGGAGCTGGTCAAGGCCTATGTCGAGGCGCAGGCAAAGCGGTTTCCGGCCGGCTTCAAATACACCTTCCCGTCCGACACGACCGATTTCATCAAGCTGTCGATCGACGAGGTGGTCAAGACGCTGATCGAGGCGATCGTCCTGGTCGTCATCGTGATGTTCGTGTTCCTGCAAAGCTGGCGCGCGGTGCTGATCCCGACGATCGCGGTGCCGATCGTGCTGCTGGGCACCTTCGCCGTCTTCGCCATCGCCGGCTTTTCGATCAACACGCTCACCCTGTTCGGGCTGGTGCTGGCGATCGGCCTGCTGGTCGACGACGCCATCGTCGTGGTCGAGAACGTCGAGCGGCTGATGGAGGAGGACCCGACCCTCACCCCGCGTGAGGCGACGATCGAATCGATGAACCAGATCACGGTCGCGCTGTTCGCGATCGCGCTGGTCCTGTCGGCGGTGTTCCTGCCGATGGCGTTCTTCGGCGGATCGACCGGGGTGATCTATCGCCAGTTCTCGGTCACGCTGGTGTCGGCGATGGCGCTGTCGGTACTGGTGGCGATCGTGCTCAGTCCCGCGCTGACTTCGCATCTGCTCAAGCAGAAGAGCGAGGAGGATGCGCGCGGCGGCTGGTTTGCGCGGCGCTTCCCCGGCGTGGTCGGGTTCTTCAGCGGTGCGGGCGCGCGGTTCAATCGCGGTTTCGACCGGGTGATCGCGGGCCATCAGCGCGCCGTCCGCACCGTGGTCGACCGGCGCTGGCTGTTCCTGCTGATCTATCTGGCGGTGGTCGCCGCGCTGGTGCTGATGTTCGTCCGCCTGCCGACCAGCTTCCTTCCGACCGAGGATCAGGGCGGCGCCATGGTCCAGTTCCAGCTTCCCGCCGGCGCCACCCAGGGCCGCACGTTCGAGGTGCAGCGCGCGATCGAGACCTATTTCCTCGACAACGAGGGGAAGAACACCCGTGCGCTATTCACCGTCAGCGGGGGTGGCGGGGGCGGCGCCGCCAGTGGCCAGAATACCGGGAACGGCTATCTCGCGCTGAAGGACTGGTCCGAACGGAAAGGCAAGGAAAACGGGGCCGATGCGATCACGCACCGTGCCTCGGCTGCGCTGTCCGGCGTGCGCGACGCCCAGATCTACGTGTTGATCCCGCCGGCGATCCGTGGCCTTGGCCAGTCGAACGGTTTCACCATGGAACTCCAGAATTCCGGGGGCCTGTCGCGTGAGGAATTCGTCGCCGCGCGCGACAAGCTGATGAGCATGGCCGCGGCCGACCCCAAGCTGGCATCGGTGCGGATGAGCGAACTGCCCGATATCGCCACGCTCAAGATCGATATCGATCAGGCCAAGCTCAACGCGCTGGGTTTGAGCGAGAGCGACGTCAACACCACGCTGTCGACCGCGTGGGGCGGGCGCTACGTCAACGACTTCATCGATCGCGGCCGCGTCAAGCGGGTCTACGTCCAGGGCGACGCGCCCTATCGCGCCGCGCCGGACGACGTCGGCAAATGGTTCGTGCGCGGGTCGAACGGACAGATGGCACCGTTCTCCTCCTTCGCGCGTATCTCATGGTCGCAAGCGCCAACCACGCTGTCGCGCTTCTCCGGCGTCTCCTCGTTCGAATTCCAGGGCTCGGCCGCACCGGGGCAAAGCTCCGGGCAGGCGATGGAGCGAATGGCGGCGCTGGCGGCCCAGATCCCCGGCACCACCGTCGCCTGGGCCGGCCTGTCCTATCAGGAACGGCTGTCGTCGGGGCAGGCGCCGATCCTCTATGGCCTGTCGCTGCTGGTGGTGTTCCTGTGCCTGGCCGCGCTCTATGAAAGCTGGTCGATCCCGGTGGCGGTGCTGCTGGTCATCCCGCTCGGGCTGGTCGGCGCGGTGTTCGCGGTGACTCTCAGGGGCCTGGAAAACGACGTGTTCCTCCAGATCGGCCTGCTGACGACGATGGGCCTCGCCTCGAAGAACGCGATCCTGATGATCGAATTCGCCGAAGCCGCCGAAAGGAAGGGCGCGCGCGTCATCGACGCCGCGCTGGAGGCGGCGCGCATCCGCCTGCGCCCGATCCTGATGACAAGCTTCTCATTCATCTTCGGCGTGATGCCGCTGGCGATCTCGACCGGCGCCGGCGCCAACGGCCGCATCGCGATCGGCACGTCGGTGATCGGCGGCATGATCACCGCGACGATCCTCGCGATCTTCTACATCCCGCTGTTCTTCGTGCTGGTGCGGCGTGGCGTGCGCGACGGCATCGCCCGGTTGCGCGGCAAGCCGACCGGATTCCAGGGGCCGCCGCACGACGACGGACCACAGGACGCGGCCAAGCGGGAGCCGAACCCGGCATGATCCGCCCGCTCCTCCCCCTCGCCGCGCTGGGCCTGCTCGCCGGCTGTTCGCTGGCGCCCGAATACGATCGCCCGGCGGCGCCGGTGCCGTCGTCGTGGCCCGTCGGCGATTCCTACCTGCGTCAGGATGAGGCCGGGCTGCCGACGGTCAGCTATCGGGATATCTTCCACGACGCCCGCCTGCAGGCGCTGGTCGAGCAGGCGCTGGCCAACAACCGCGATCTGCGCGTCGCCGCCGCCAACATCGCCGCCGCGCGCGGGGCGTATCGATCGCAGCGCGGCGCGCTGTTTCCGACGATCAGTGCCGGGGCAAGCGCGGGCGCCTCGGACGGCGGGGTATCGGCCACCAGCGCCGGCGGCGGCACGCGCGAAAGCTATGCCGCCAACGTCGGCACCACCGCGTTCGAGCTCGATCTGTTCGGTCGGGTCCGCTCGCTCAGCCGCGCCGCGCTCGACGAATATTTCGCGACCGAGGCGGCGGCGCGCGCCACCCGGCTCGCGCTGGTCGGCGATATCGCCGACGCCTGGCTGGCCTATGCCGCCGACAAGAGCCTGCTGGCGATCGCCGAGGATACCGCGAAAAGCGCCGGTGAGAGCGTGCGCCTGACCCGGCTGCGGCTGGAGGGCGGCATCGCCCCGCGCACCGACCTGCGCCAGGCCGAACTGGTCGAGGCGCAGGCGAAATCGGACCTCGCCACCCAGCGCACCGCGCTGGCGCAGGACGTCAACCTGCTCCAGCTGCTGGTCGGCGCGCCGATCGACCCGGCGCGATTGCCCGGCTCGATCGATCAGGCAGCGCCGACGCTGGCGGAGCTTCCCGCCGGGCTCGATTCTGGGGTGCTGCTGCGCCGGCCCGACGTGGTGCAGGCCGAATATCAACTGCGCGCCGCCAACGCCCGCATCGGCGCGGCGCGTGCGGCGCTGTTCCCGCGCATCAGCCTGACCGGGCTGGTCGGGCTGGCCAGCAACGCGCTAGGATCCTTGTTCACCGGCGACGCCTTCACCTGGAGCGCGACCGGCGCCGCCGCGTACAACATCTTCGACGGCGGCAGCGCGCGCGGCGATCGGGCGCAGACCCGCGCCCAACGCGACGCTGCGGTGGCCAGCTATGAAAAGGCGATCCAGACCGCGTTTCGCGAAGTCTCCGACGCCCTCGCCCGGCGCGGCACCATCGCCGATCAGGAAAGCGCGCAGACCAATCTGGTCGCCGCCGCGCAGGACAATTACAATCTGTCGACCGCGCGCTATCGCGGCGGGATCGACACCTTTCTGCAAAGCCTCGACGCGCAACGATCCTTCTACAGCGCGCAGCGCAGCCTCGTCGCGACGCGGCTGGCCCGCGCGCAGAACCTGGTCGCGCTCTACCGTACGCTGGGCGGCGACGCGCTGCTCGACGCGGCGCCGGACGATCCCGCCGCGCCGCGCTGATCAATCGTCCTCGTCGGCCTCGTCATCATCGTCGTCGAGCGGCAGGCCGCCATCTTCTTCCAGTTCGATCTGTTCCTCGATCGCGTCGCCGATCAGGTCGAGCTGCTCCAGCGTCGCTTCATATTCGGCGATGTCGCCGTCCTCGTCCTCGATGCGGATCAGATAGCCATCGGTCTCGCGCGTGATCGAGAATTGTCCAAGCATCTTCGCCATGTCGCGCTCCTGCCTTGCCGGGGTTCCATGCCGACAACCCGGAAGCGCGGCGCGCGTTCCGTCAGCCGAAGCGATAGCCCGACACCGCCCAGCCCATCACCTGCCCGGCATAGTCCCGCACCGCCCGCCCGGCACCGCCCGCGCCCAGCGCGACCATCAGCGGCAGCAGATGCTCCTCACGCGGGTGGGAAAAGGCCGCGTTGGGCAGGTCGCGCCACGCGGCGACCCGCACCGCCCGCCGCGCCGGATCGGGATGGGTGACCGCCTGGGTCAGCGCATCGTCCCAAGCGGTGGACGGCGCCACCGCCGCGTCCCCGCGCACACGCAGATTGTGGAAGCTCATCCCCGATCCGACGATCAGCACGCCCTCGTCACGCAACGGCGCCAGCGCGGCGCCGATCGCGATATGCGCGGCCGGGTTCAGGTCGCGGCGCAGCGACAGCTGGACCAGCGGGATGTCGGCATCAGGCACCGCGACCATCATCGGGATGAACACGCCGTGGTCCCACCCGCGCTCGCGCTCCTCGCCGACCGGGAACCCGGCGCCGTCGAGCAGCCCGGTCACCCGCCGTGCCAGGTCGGGCGATCCCGGCGCGTCCCAGCGCAGGCGATAGGTGTGTTCGGGAAAGCCGTGATAGTCGAACAACAGCCCCGGCTGCGCACCGGCGTGGACCGTGGCGATGTCCTCCTCCCAATGGCCCGACACCAGCAGGATCGCGCGGGGCCGTTCGGGCAGGTCGGCGATCAGCCCGGCCAGATAGTCGCGCATCGGAATCCACATCGGGTCGGGCTCGGCGCCGGGGTTCATGAAGAAGCACGGGCCGCCGCCGTGCGGGATGAAGAGCGTGGGAAGTGTCATGCGAGCAAGATCGGCCGTCCCCGCCCCGCGATCAACGCCGCCGCGCGAAAACCATCGTTTCGCGCCGCGCGCCGCGCTACCATGCGCGGCATGACCCGCTTCACCGTCAACAATCAGCCGGTCGAATATCGCCTCGACCCGGCGACCCCACTGCTGTGGGCGCTGCGCGACGCGTCGAACCTGACCGGCACCAAATATGGCTGCGGCACCGGGGAGTGCGGCGCGTGCACCGTCGATATCGACGGCAAGGCGGTGCGCAGCTGCACCGTTCCGATCGGATCGATCGAGGGGGTGTTCGTCACCACGATCGAGGGGCTGTCGCGCGACCGCAGCCACCCGGTGCAGCAGGCGTTCCTCGCCTCGAACGTCGGCCAGTGCGGCTATTGCATTCCGGGGCTGGTGATGACCGCCCAGGCGCTGATCCGCGCCAACCGCAATCCTACCGAGGAGGACATCGCCGCCGCGATCACCAACCTGTGCCGTTGCGGCAGCTATCCGCGCATCATCGCCGCGATCCAGCAGGCGGCGGCGGTCGCGCGCGGCGACGAGACCATCGACAGCACACCCCGGCCCGACATCAACCCGGCGGAAGCGGCGCGCGCCGTCCCGGCGTTGTCCCCCCCGGCCCCGCGCGCCGCGCCACCGCCGCGATTCTGACAAATTGCTGTCAACGCAATTCAGCCACCACTCATCGCAACCGCTCCATATCCGTGACATCGAGAGAAGCCGGGCGACCGGTTCGTGGAGTGAAACGAGATGAAGAAGGCGATTCTGTCCGCGCTGATCGCGGCGACCGCGCTGGCACCTATCGCCGCCAGCGCGCAGGAATGGAACGGACGCGGCGGCAACCGGGGCGGCAACGCTTCGGCCGGCCAGTCGCGTGGCGACCGTGGCAATGGCGGACAGCGCCAGAACGCGCAACAGCCGCGTCCTGCGCAGGCCCAACCGCAGCAGCCGCGCCAGCAGTTCCAACCGCAGCAACAGCGCAGCCGGCCGACGCTGCATTCGGCGCAGGATCCGAACGTGCAGATCCGCAACGGCGCCGGCCAGCCCGCCACCCCACAATGGCGCGGCAACGGCGCTCCGGGCAATCCCGGCAACGGCACCACCCCGCCGCGCCAGTGGCAGGGCAACCGCAATCCCGGCGCCGTCGGCAATCCGCAGACGCCCCGGCCGCAGTGGCAGGGCAATGGCAATCGGGGCGGCGTCAACAACGGCATGGTCAACCCACAGCGTCCGAGCGATGCCGGTCGCAATAATCGCAGCAACTGGAACCGCGATAACGCCAACCGGCCCACCGACAATCGCGGCAACTGGAACGGCAACAACGCCAACCGCAACAACCAGTGGAATCGCGGCAATCCGGGCTGGAACGACAATCGCGGCAACCCCGGCCGGGGCGGCGGAAACTGGAACCGCAGCTGGCGCGGCGACAACCGCTACAACTGGCAGGACTGGCGCTCGCGCAACCGCAACCTCTATCGCCTGCCGCGCTATTATGCGCCGCGTGGGTGGAGCTACGGCTATCAGCGGTTCGGGATCGGCATGTCGCTCAGCGCATTGTTGTTCTCGCAGAGCTACTGGATTGACGATCCGTGGGAATATCGTCTGCCAGAAGCCTACGGCCCCTATCGCTGGGTCCGCTATTACAACGACGCGATGCTGGTCGATCTCGACACGGGTGAGGTCGTCGACGTGATCTACGACATCTTCTGGTAAAGCGTTCGCATCGTACGCCGGGGGCCGGTTCCGCAGGGAGCCGGCCCCTTGCTTTTGACGGATCGCGCGGCAAGGTGGCGCGCATGAACGTCGTCGAGAAGAAGCCCGGAAGCACCTCCCGCAGCCGCGCGCGGCTGGGGTCGGAGGTCTCGGCCAGACTGTCCGCCACCCCGAACGTCAAGCGCGCCAAGATCGACACCGCCGACGTGTTCTACCTGATGAACTTCGTCACCGACGAGGAGTGCGAAACGCTGATCCGGGTGATCGACGCCGGGCGCCGCCCGTCGACGCTGCTCGCCTATTCGAGCGACCCCAGCTTCCGCACCAGCGAGAGCTGCGATTTCCAGCGCTTCTCTCCCGATATCGAGCCGATCGAGCAGCGCGTGTGCGACCTGATGGGCATCGCCCTGCCCCATGGCGAGACGATGCAGGGCCAGCGTTACGCCTCCGGCCAGCAATTCCGCGCGCACCATGATTATTTCCATGAGAACACCGAATATTGGCCGCGCATGATGAAGGAAGGCGGCCAGCGCACCTGGACCGCGATGATCTATCTGAACGATGTCGAGGAAGGCGGATCGACCTGGTTCCCGCAGGCCGGCATCCGCATCCCCCCGCGCAAGCGTATGCTGCTGATGTGGAACAACATGAAGCCCGACGGCAGCCCCAACCCCAACACCCTGCACGAGGGGATGGCGGTGACCAAGGGCGTTAAATACGTCGTCACCAAGTGGTTCCGCGAGGAACACTGGTATCGCGAGAACTGATGGCGGCGGCGGAGGTTCGCCGTAAACCCGTCCCCCGTGCTCCCACGCTGCTTACCGTCTTCCTCTCCCCCGTTAGTCTCGAGTAGCCGTCGAGCGAAGCCGAGATGGCGCATCGAGAGATCGCCCCCAAACTCGTCCCCAAGCAACCCCACGCAGGCGAGAATCCAAAGCCAGAAGCGCCAACACAAATAACCGTGGGGCCCCGCCTGTGCGGAAACCGGTGCGATGAAGGCGACGGGGAAATCGCTCACCGCAGCCCTGCCCCGCACCCTCACCCTCACCCGCACCCGCACCCGCACCCGCACCCGCGCCGGGTAACGTGGCATCCCACGCCATCAAACGCGCCCCTTCCCCCGTCCGCGCGCCCTTCGCGACCACGGCTGTTCCCGACGCCCCGCTTGCCCTAGGACAGCGCACATGACCCCCGTCCTCGGCATCCAGCGATCGATCCTTGGCCAGCCGTGGCGCTGGCGCGGCCTTGCCGCCGATTCGCGCGGCGGCCTGGTGCCCGACGATCTCGTCACCACGCTGCTGCTCGCGCGCGGCTGTCCGCGCGACGCGCTGGAGGCGCATCGCGCGCCCAGCATCCGCGCGTTCCTGCCCGATCCGTCGATCTTCCGCGACATGGACCGCGCCGCCGCGCGGCTGGCCGATGCGGTCGCGACGGGCGAACAGGTCGCGGTGTTCGGCGACTATGACGTCGATGGCGCCACCTCCGCCGCGTTGATGGTGCGGCTGCTGCGCGACCTTGGCCTCAACCCCCGCCCCTACATCCCCGACCGGCTGATGGAGGGGTATGGCCCGTCCGGCGAGGCGCTGGTCCGGCTGGCGAGCGAGGGCGCCACCCTGATCGTCACCGTCGATTGCGGCGCGCAAGCGTTCGAGGCGCTGGCGATGGCGCGCGACGCCGGGGTCGAGGTGATCGTGGTCGATCACCACCAATGCGCCGCGGCGCTCCCCGTCGCCCATGCGCTGGTCAATCCCAACCGCCTCGACGAGACGGAGGGCGCCGCGCATGGCCATCTGGCGGCGGTCGGTGTCGCCTTTCTGCTCGGCGTGGCGCTGCTGCGCGAACTGCGCGCGCGCGGATGGTTCGCTGACCGCGCCGAACCGCGCCTGCTCGACCTGCTCGATCTGGTCGCGCTGGGCACCGTCGCCGACGTCGCCGCGCTGCGCGGCCTCAACCGCGCGTTCGTCGCACAGGGGCTGAAGGTGATGGCCGGGCGCCGCAACATCGGCATCGCCGCGCTGATCGAGGCATCGCGCCTGACCCGCGCCCCCACCGCCAGCGATCTCGGCTTCGCGCTCGGCCCGCGCATCAACGCCGGCGGCCGCGTCGGCAAGTCGGACCTCGGCGTGCGCCTGCTCACCACCGCCGATGCCGATGAGGCGCGAGCGATCGCGCAGGAGCTCGACCGGCTGAACGAGGAACGCCGCGCGATCGAGGCCGGGGTGCAGGCCGCCGCCGAGGAACGCCTCCACGCGCAGGGCAACCGCGCGGTCGCGGTGGTCGCGGGCGACGGCTGGCATCCCGGCGTGATCGGCATCGTCGCCGGCCGACTCAAGGAAAAGCTTGGCCGCCCGGCGATCGTCATCGCGGTGGACGAAGCGGGTGTCGGCAAAGGCTCCGGCCGCTCGATCCCCGGCGTCGATCTCGGCGCGGCGGTGCTGGCGGCCAAGGATCACGGCCTGCTCGTCGCCGGGGGCGGCCATGCGATGGCGGCAGGCCTCACCATCGCCGCCGACCGGCTCGACGCCTTCGCCGATTTCCTCGAGGAGCGGCTCGCCGAAAACGTCGCCCGCGCCGCCGACGATCGCGCGCTGCTGATCGATTCGGTGGTGGCGCCCGGCGGGGTCTGCCCCGATCTTGTCACCGCGCTGGAGGCGGGCGGTCCCTATGGCATGGGCTGGCCGGCGCCCCGCGTCGCCGCCGGTCCGGTGAGGATCGTCAAGGTAGACGTGGTTGGCAACGGCCATGTCCGCGCGGTGGTGGCCGGCGCCGACGGCCGCAGCCTCAAGGCGATGGCGTTCCGTGCCGCCGACACCGCGTTGGGCCAGGCGCTGCTCGCCGCCCCGTCGCACCGCCGGCTATGGCTGGCCGGGCGCGCGAAGATCGACGACTGGGGCAGTCGCCCGGCGGCCGAACTGCACATCGACGACGCCGCCTGGGCGGAATGATGCGCAGGCCGCTTGACCGGGGCCGATGCTTTCCCTAGTCGGCGCTCTGGCCATCGCCATGGCCCCTTCGTCTAGTGGTTAGGACGCGGCCCTTTCACGGCTGAAACACGGGTTCGAGTCCCGTAGGGGTCACCAGCAAAATCAAGCACTTAGCCGATTTTGCCTCAAACGATGTGATATTCGTGTGATATTCACCCACGAATTTTGGCGGATTTCCGCAGATTCCCGGTGCGACAAGACGCCCTCGCCGCTCGACGAGCCGGGCGCGAATCCGGCTCTAGACGATCTGGTTGTCGAGAAAGCGGCGAAGGCTGGAGACGAGGACCAAGCGGGCGCGCCCCACGTTGGCCGAGGCCAGTTCGCCCGTTTTGATCAGCTCATAGATCTTGGTGCGGCCAAGCCCCAGCATCTGTCCCGCCACTGCTATTCGGACGGCGACCGGCTGGGGCGTGTTTTCGCCGTAATCCGACGCTCTCCCGCCGCCCTCTCAAGCGCGGATACCGCACTCCCGCATGTCCCGATCAGGCCAGCTGGACAAGGGCCGCCCGCGCCGCTTTGGCCACATCGACCATGTTGACCAGCGCGGGCTTCACGTCCTCCCATTTGCGGGTCTTGAGGCCGCAATCGGGGTTGACCCAAAGCTGGCGCGCCGAGAGCCGCTCGCCCGCCTTGATAAGCAGTTCTTCCATCTCGCTCGTCGCCGGGATGCGGGGTGAGTGGATGTCATAGACGCCCGGCCCGATCTCATTCGGATATTCATAGGTGGCGAAGGCGTTGAGCAGTTCCATCTTCGAGCGCGCCGTCTCGATCGAGATGACATCGGCATCCATCGCACCGATCGCGGCGATGATATCGTTGAACTCCGAATAGCACATGTGGGTAAGCGGACGCATGGCCGGGGCTGCCAGGGCACACGCGCAACGGGTGAGGATTGCCCCAACGGAATCAGGCTCGATTCGAACGAGTGCGACGAAGCGATCCTTTTCCCACGCCCGGTCGCAAGGCACCGCGAGACTGGTGTGAACGCATCGTCGCGCCTCTTGTTGACGCAGGCGGATTCCGAGGAATTTTTTGGGAAGTTCCTCGAAATCGAAGCACACCCAACCGCGCTCTCCCCAATGAACGTCAATCTGGCGTTGGATATCGGCAGCGATTGGGATGGCGATCGGAGATTGCCCGATATGCCCATTGGCCGCCGTCCATCCATTTGCAATCTTCATCTTCCCAGCCTCGCGCACGCTCCCGGACACGAGCGGTCGGCGACCGCCCGGCGGATATGGTTCAACGTCGCTCGGACTTGGCGTCCGCACCCCGGCCTTCCCCTGGGCCTGGCAACAGCGACCCGCGCCGGCAGGTCTCCTGGCTTGCGGGTCATCGCTCGGGACGCACCTTCCCGGAACGGCGTAGCCACTGTCCCAGTGGCTGGCAGCTCACCTAGTTAGTGTCCGCCCAGCACCCTTCGCTCGCCGCCTACAGTTGCAGGGACAGCCGCGGACTTGGGTTAAACCCTAACCGCGTTCCCATTTTAATCTCCTTGCGGAGAACCGGCGCAGTGTTGGCCTCGTCTGCGACGGGCCGACGAGCAAGTTAGCACCGCTAATCCAGATCGAACAAGGCGTGTCCCCGGCAGCATCATTCAGCCCCAAACAATCCTACCGGACAGTTGGCACTTGTGATGGTATGGCCCTCTTGCTTCAAGAAAATATTGACGTAAAATCAATATCTTACTTCAGTTACCGGGTGCCCGTAGAGACCATTCGCCTGTTTTGCGGCGGAATAGCGCGATTAAGCCGTTCTTGACCGCCTGCTGGTACAGCGAAATGGTACAGCGAGCAGAGAAATGGCCTTCATGGCGCCCCCCCCCCCGGAAGCACGCGATGGCCACCGACTATTATCTGCGTCGGCGTACCCCGAAGCGCTATATCCGCCGTCCGGCGCGCGGACGATGGTCGACAGTGCAGCGCAGCTTGTCTCGGAAGCGCAATGCGAGTGGCTGGTGTCACTTGGCCGCAGAAATGTGACAGAGCGGCAGTTCACCTGTTCTGCGAACCGCGCCCAATGCCGCCTTTGTGGCGATGAGGGCGGGCGGAGCCGCCACCCGGATTTCCTCGTTCAGTCACCACCGATAATATACTATTCGCCGATGGTCGGCCGCTGTGTATTCGCCGCTTCCCCGCAGCGTGAATTTGAAACGCTTTACGGCGTTCGTCAGGAAGGTGCGATCGCGCCCGGTCGCCGCCGCGGCCAGATATAACGCCGCATACTGTTTCGAAAGCGCCGCATAACGACGACGATCCGCAACATTTCCTGGCAGAGATTTCGCCATTCGGCGCTTCGCCTCATGTCTGTAGTTGCAGGAACATGCTACCCGCCGCTTCGATCAGGGACGCGGCGTCGAACGGTTTGGTGACGATGGCGACGTCGCCGCACGCCCCGGACAGGTGTTCCCGATCATAACCGCTGACGAACAGGAACGGCACGTGGCGCGCCGCCAGTAAATTGGCGATTTCGTCCGACATCTCGCCCTGCAGATTGCCGTCCAGAAGGACCGCGTCGATCTCCTCGGCCGCGATCGCCGCGCGGGCATCCTCCACGTTGGCCACCGGGCCGAACACCCTTGCGCCTGCATCCTCAAGGATCGACACCAGCTCGAGCGCGACGACGGGTTCGTCCTCGATCACGAGGAACCGCTTCCCCCCGACGGCATCGCGGGAACGCTCCCGCGCTTGCCCGGATTCGCCGGGCGGAGGCCGGTTCCACCGCTGGCCGGTTCGCGACCGGACGGCCGTCTGAATGGGCAGCCGCAGGGTCCAGCCCATTCCATTTTCACCATATTGCGGTTCGGCGCTGCCCCCTTCCGCCTTGAGACTGCGTTCGATCAGCGCCGTGCCAAAACCCTTTCGCGATGGCGCGGATGTGGCTGGTCCGCCCGATTCAGCCCAATCTAGCTGGACCTGGCCGTTGCTTACCTGCCAGCTCAGGTGAACACTTCCATCCGGGACCGACAGCGCGCCATATTTGTTCGCGTTCGTCGTCAGTTCGTGAAACACCAGCGCAAGATGCAGGGCGGGTTCCGGGGCCAGCTCCAAATCGGGGCCTTTCGCGACGAGTCGCCCCTCATCGATGGTACCGGTATGGAGTTGGCCTTCGATCAGCTCGCGCAGGCTGGCCCCTTGCCAGGTCGTATTGCTGAGGATCGAATGGGCGCGGGCGAGCGCATGAATGCGCCCGATGAAGGTCGGCGCGAAATCGGAGGGACCGGTGGAATAGCGGAGCGTCTGCGTCGCGATCGCCTGCACCGACGCCAGCGTGTTCTTGACGCGGTGATTGAGTTCCCCGACCAGCAACCGCTGCGTTTCTTCGGCGCGTTTGCGGTCGGTCACGTCGAGCACCTGCAGGTTGATCGACAACGCCTGCCCGGCACCGTCAAGCAGCGCCGAGCAATAGCACTCGCACTCAAGCACCGCGCCCTCTGCGGTACGCATCTTCAGCGCCTGCATCGCGCGCGGCATCCGGCCAGCGATCATTTCGTCGATCAATCGCGCGAAAGACACCGAATCGTCGGCCCAGATCCATTCGAACTCGTCGGGGCGGAATCCGGCGACTTCGGCCGCGCGCCAGCCGAACAAACGCTCGGCGCCCTTTGACCAGCTCAAGACCCGGCGCTCACCGTCGAATTCGATGATCGCGAGCGGCGAATTGTCGCTGTGGGCCTTGAGACGGCCGAGCGCCGCGGAGAGGTCATCACGCTGATGCGCAAGCTCCTGACGCTGGCGGCACAGTTCGACGAACACCGCGACCTTGTTACGGACCACCTGCGGTTCGACGGGCTTGAAAAGATAATCGACGGCACCCGCTTCATAGCCCCGAAAGCTGCGGCGCTCGTCCGTTGCCATCGCCGTCAGGAAGATGATCGGCACGCCGCAGGTCCGTTCGGTCCCGCGCATCAACTCGGCGAGCTCGAATCCGTCCATGCCCGGCATCTGCACGTCGAGCAGCGCGAGCGCGAAATCGTGAATCAGCAACAATTCCAGCGCCTCGACGCCGGAACGCGCCTTGAGAATCTCGAGCCCATCGCGCCGGAGCAGCGCATCGAGCGCCGTGAGATTTTCCTCGACGTCGTCGACCAGCAGGATTTTTACGGGATCAAGCTGCATTGTCCAACGTCCCTAGCCCGGCCGCGCTGCGGCGGTATATCTTTTCGTTCGCCGCGAAATCGGCGAAACAGTCGGAATGATGCGAAAAGCGCAGTGTTTCCTTTGAACCTAGACCGAGAAACCCACCGCGCACCAGTGAATCGCCAAACAATCCCAATGCGCGATCCTGCAATTCCCGGTCGAAATAGATGAGGACGTTGCGGCTCGAAACCAATTGGACCTCGCTGAATACTTCGTCGCTGGCGAGGCTGTGCGCCGCGAACACGGCGCGGGCGCGTAGCGATTTGTCGAACACCGCGGCGCCATATGCCGCGGTATAATAATCCGAGAGTGACGACTTTCCGCCTGATCGTCGGTGGTTCTCGGTGAACTGCGGAATGCGCTCCAGATCGTAAATGCCCGCCGCCGCCTTTTCCAACGCCGCCGGGCTGATATCCGTGCAGTAGAAAATCGTGCGATCTTCCAGTTCTTCTTCTCGAAAGAGGATCGCGAGCGAATAAAATTCCTCACCGTTGGCGCAGCCCGCGATCCAGACCTTGAGCGACGGGTAGGTCCGCAAATGCGGAACGACCTTTTCACGGAGCGCCCGAAAATATTCGGGATCACGGAACATCTCACTCACCTGAATGGTGAGAAAGCCCATCATCTCGGTGAACATATGCCGGTTGCGCAGCAGCAGGTGCTGAAGCTCGGACAGGCTCGCGCAGCCGAAACGCTGCTGCGCGCGCAGCAGTCTGCGGCGGAGCGATTCGCGGGAATAGCCGCGAAAATCATAGTTATAATAGCGCCATATCGCTTCCAGCAGCAGATCGAGCTCGATATCCTCATAGGGCGGGAGCGGCTCGCTCACCGCGGCATCCACACGCGGACCAGCGACAGGAGCTTGTCGACGTCAAGCGGCTTGGCGAGATAATCGTTGGCGCCGGCTTCGAGACATTCGCGCTGATCCTGCGGCATCGCCTTTGCGGTGAGCGCCAGGATCGGGAGCTCCCTCCAGCGCGGCCGGCCGCGGATCGCGCGGGTGGCCGCCAGGCCATCCATCTCGGGCATCATCACATCCATCAGCACGAGGTCCACCGGAGCGGCGTTGCCCTGCTCCACGGCGTCGAGGGCGTGGAGCGCCTCCTTGCCGTTGCGGGCGATCTTCACCGTGGCGCCATGCGGTTCGAAAATGCTGGTGAGGGCGTAGACGTTGCGGATGTCGTCTTCGACGACCAGGATATTGCGGCCGTCGAGCGCGGCATCGCGGTTGAGCGACTTGGCGATCATCGCCTGCTGGTTCTCGGGCAGTTCGGAAACCACCTGGTGGAGGAACAGCGTCACTTCATCGAGCAGGCGCTCGGGCGATTTGGCGCCCTTCACGATGATCGACTTGGAATATCTGCGCAGACGCAATTCCTCGTCGCTCGACAGATCCCGCCCGGTATAGACGATCACCGGAGGGAATCCGACGCTCTCGTCCGCGCTGAGCCGCTCCAGGAGATCCAGCCCGGGCATGTCCGGCAGGTTCAGGTCGAGCACCATGCAGTCAAAGGTCGCTTCGCCCAGCCGCTGGAGGCACTCCGCGGCGCTATGCGCGCGTTCGGTTTCGACATCGCGCGAGGCCAGCAACAGCTTGATGCTGTCAGCCTGAACAGCGTCGTCCTCGACGATCAGCACGCGGCGCATGCGCTGGGCCATCCGCGCCTCCAGCCCCTCGAGCATGTCGATCAGCTGCTCGCGCTTCACTGGCTTGAACAGATAGCCGATCGCGCCGTTCGCCAGCGCGGCCTGGGTATCGTCATCGACCGAGACGACATGCACCGGGATATGCCGCGTGCGTACGTCGCGCTTGATCCGGTCGAGCACCGAAAGACCGGTATGATCGGGCAGGTTCATATCGAGAATGACGGCGTGCGGCAGATATTGTCGCGCCATCAGCGCGCCTTCGTCAGCGGTGCCCGCGATCAGGCATTGCAGCCCCAGTTCGTGCGCGATGTCGCACAATATGCGCGCGAACACCGGGTCGTCCTCCACCACCAGAATCACCCGAGCCGTCCCGGACAGGCGTTCGCGATCGTCCTCCGCAGGCTGGGCGTCGCGCTTGCGGACGAGTCTGGGTCTGGCGGGTTGCGGCTCGGTCCGGACCGCATCCGCGGGCTGGACCAGCGCGGCGTCGTAAACATGCGGCAGGACCAGCGAGAAGCTGCTGCCTTCGCCCGGAGCGCTCTCGACGGCCACTTCCCCACCCAGAAGCCGGGACAGTTCACGCGAGATGGACAGCCCCAGGCCGGTGCCGCCGAACTTGCGGTTCACCGCGCCATCCGCCTGGCGGAACGCCTCGAAGATCATCTCCTGCTGCTCCGCCGGAATGCCGACGCCGCTGTCGCGGACGACGAATTCGAGCCGCTCGTCGGGCCGCCGCTTCACGCCGAGCGAGACTTCGCCCTTCTCGGTGAACTTGATGGCGTTGGACAGGAAATTCTTGAGTATCTGTTCCAGCCGCTGCGGGTCGGATTCCATCTCGCTCGGCGTGCCCGGTACGATGGCGGTGGTGAAGGTCAGTTGCTTGGCCTGCGCCGACGCCTCGAATCCCGCCTTGAGCTTGTCGAACATCGCGGCGATGTCGATGCGGCGCGGATGAAGCTCGACCTTGCCGGCCTCAATCTTCGAAATATCCAATATGTCGTTGATCAGCGCGAGCAGGTCGTTGCCCGACGTCTCGATCGTTTCGGCATGTTTGACCTGATCCGCGTTCAGGTTGCCCGCGCGATTTTCCGCCAGCAACCGAGCCATGATCAGCAGCGAATTGAGCGGCGTGCGCAGCTCGTGGCTCATATTGGCCAGGAATTCCGACTTGTAGCGGCTCGCCTGCTCAAGGGCGCTCGCCTGGTTCCTGAGCGACGCTTCGGCGCGCTGAAGCCCGTCGCGCTGTTCCTCGAGTTCGCGCGTCTGCAGCTCGAGCTGGGCATTATTCTCTTCCAGCTCGGATTGCTGCGCCTCGAGTCTCGTCTGCGACTCCTGAAGGCGCCGGCTCTGCGTTTCCAATTCGTCGTTGTTGGCGCGCAGTTCCTCGCTCTGCACCTGAAGCTCTTCGGCCTGTTGCTGGGTCTCCTCGAGCAATTCGCGGAGCTGGGCACGGTATTTGCCCGACCGGATGGCTACGCCAAGCAATTCCGAGGTCCGTTCAAGCAGGGCGAGCGCCGGCGCCGTGTCGCCGCCGCGAAAGCCAAGTTCGATCACCGCGGTGACCGTATCATCGGCCCCCGCCGTCGAGATCACGAGATGAAGGGGTTTCGCCTTGCCCAGCGCCGATCCGAAATACAGATAATCGTCGGGAACATCGCTGAGCACGAAATTCCGCCGGTCGGTCGCCGCCTGCCCCAACAGCCCGTCTCCTGCGGCGAACCGGTCGGGAATGGATGCGTCCTCGGGAACGCCGTAGGTTGCGTGGCGCCGGAACCCCTCACCATTCCGAATGAACAGCGCGCCCGCCTGCGCATCGAGATATTCCGCCAGGAAGCGAAGCGAATTGATCGCCAGATTATCGAGCGACTGCTCGCCGCTCACCGCTTCCGCGAGTCCGACCTGTCCTGCCTGAAGCCATTCCTGATGCGCGATCGCGATACGGTTGCGAATGAACAGAAACCCGGTGATCGCCAGAATCCAGGTTGTCGCAATGCCGATCGAACGATTGATGATCGCTATCTGCGGATCGACACCCGATGGTGCCAGAAAAACCCCCAAGATCGTCAGAACGGTCGCCGCTGCCGCAACGGCAAGCGGCGCTGGCGGACGGTTCGCGAAATACGCCAGTACCGTCGGCAGGAAATAGGCGACCCAGACCGCCGTTCCCAACGGGAACATCAAATTGGCACCGAACGGAATTGCGAGAAGCACGGCGATGCCGCCATAAATCCATGGCGCGTGGTTCGGACCTGCGGACTGGGGCATCAAGGTTCCAATATGATGAATTCAGGCCCTTATCTCATGGCGTTGCGGCGATGCAATCGCCGCCCGCGTTCGCTTTGGCGAGGTGGCGTTGCGCGAAACGACTTTCGCACGTGAAGGAAAGGGCGCGCATCGATTATCGGTCGAAGCGGAAGGCCGCTCGCCGCCCGCTCTTTACGCTGGATCATGTCATCGACCAGGCGGCGTGAACCTCGATGCTACGTCGAAGCGACCGGTCATTCTTCACGCATGACCCACGCATAGCGACCGGTGACCCAAGGGACGGCGGGGGCGTGCCTGGCAAACGCAAGGGGCATTTGGCACCGAGACGGTGCGGGTCGTCGCGCGGGTGGCGGAAATCCGGCCGAACCCGCGCCACGTCGCGGAACGACGCGCCGCTACCCCCGCAGCCGCTCCACCATTTCCGCCGCGAGCAGACTGAGCGTATCGTCACGCGCGCCCATCACCACGATACGGTCGCCGGGCCGCGCCGTCGCGACCAGATGCGCGGCGGCGGCGGCGCGGTCGGGGATGTGCCGCGCGTCACCCCCGGCGGCGGCGATGTCGGCGGCGATGTCGGCGCTGGTCACCTCCCGCGTGACGGTGCCGCCCATATAGACCGGATCGGGCAGCACCAGCTGGTCTTCCGCGCCGAGGCCGGCGGCGAAGGTCGCGACCAGTTCGCGCCGCATCGCCTTCAACGGGCCATAGCCGTGCGGCTGGAACAGCACGAGCAGCCGTCCGGGAAAGGCGTGCAGCGTCGCCAGCGTCGCGGCGATCTTGTCGGGGTTGTGGCCGAAATCGTCGATCACCGCGACGCCGCCGCCCTCCCCGACCAATTCGAACCGGCGGCGCAGGCCGGTGAAGCCCGCGATCGCCCGCACCGCATCGTCGCGCGGCACCCCCGCCGCGATCGCCGCGCCGATCGCCGCCAGCGCGTTGGCGACGTTGTGACGGCCGGGCACCCCCAGCCGTACCGGCACGCTCTCCCCGTCCATCGTCAAATCGAAGTCGATCGCGAACGGCTGCGGGCGCAGGTTGGTGGCCACCAGGTCTGCCATGCCCTCCACCGCGAAGGTGACCAGCCGTTCGCGATCCAGCCCGCTCGCCGGAGCCGCCGCCTCGGCGTCGCCGACATTGACCACGACCGTCGCCGCCTTGCGCGCGAAATCGCCGAACAGCGTGCGCAGCTCCTCCAGCGACTTGTGGTCGAGGCTGACGTTGTTGAGCACCGCGATCGTTGGCCGGTACAATGCGATCGACCCGTCGCTCTCATCGACCTCGCTGACAAAGGCATCGCCCTGCCCGACCAGCGCGCTGGCGAACGGCGCGTCGGGGGTGGCGAAGTTCTTCATCACCGCGCCGTTCATCACCGTCGGATCGCGCCCGGTGGCGTGGAGGATCCAGCCGATCATGCCGGTGACCGTCGATTTGCCGCTGGTCCCCGCCACCCCGATCGGCAGCGCGGCGCGGTTGAACAGCGCGGTGAGCAGTTCCGCCCGGCTCATCCGCGCCGCCCCCACCCGGTCGGCGGCGATCATGTCGGGCACGGTCGCCTCGACCGCCGCGGAGGCGACGACGATCTGGTCGGGCGAGACGATGCCGCTGCCGTCCTGCGGAAACAAGGCGACGCCCAGCGCGCGCAGCGCGTCGAACTTGGCGGGGACGCGGCCCTGGTCGAGGCTGCGGTCCGATCCGGCGACGGTCGCGCCCGATCGCACCAGGATCATCGCCAGCGGCATCATGCCGCTGCCGCCGACGCCGACGAAGAAGTAGGATTTGCCCGAATGCATCGCCGCGGGCTATCCGTCGGCGGCGAATGGAGCAAGGCCCGCCCGCTCCGTTCGTCCCGAGCACACTTTGCTCGTCGCGAACGGAGAGTTTTGAGACCATGCGTATCGCCGTCTGCGCCCCGGCACGATCGATCAGCGAAGCCGGCGCGGCACGCGTGACCGCCTTCACCGCGCTCTACTATCCGCAGGTCGAGATCGTGTTCGACCCGCAAAGCTTCATGCTCGCCGGCCATTTTGCCGGCCCGGACGCGATCCGTGCGGAAACGTTCGTCAAATACGCCAATGATCCGGCCTTCGACGCGCTGTGGTTCGGACGCGGCGGCTATGGGTCGAACCGGATTCTCGCCAGTGCGATGCCACAACTCGGGCCGGCGGCGCGGACCAAGAGCTACATGGGCTTTTCCGACATGGGGTTCCTGCTCGGGGCGCTCTATGCCCGGCGGATCGGGCGTCCGATCCACGGACCGATGGCGACCAACGTCAGTGAAGCGAGCGGCGGGGTCGCGGTCGGCCGCGCGCTCGGCTGGCTGGTCGATCATGACCGCCGGATGCTTGATCCCGCACTCGACGGGCGCCCGGCCGCCGCGTTCAATCTGGCGATCCTGACGGCGATGCTCGGCACGCCGTGGGTGCCCGACCTGACCGACCATGTCCTGATGATCGAGGAAGTGTCCGAATCCTACTATCGGATCGACCGGATGCTGTTCCAGATGGCGAATGCCATCCAACTGCGCGGCATTGCCGGGGTGCGGCTGGGCGCGGTGACCGACGTGCCGGAAGGCGACGGACCGGACAGTTTCGGCGAGACGCTGGAACAGATGATGGAACGCTGGTGCCGCGACATGGGCGTCCCCTATCTCGGCCGGTGCAGCATCGGACATGCCGCGCTCAACATGGTGGTGCCGTTCGGCGTCGCCTGATCCCTCTCCCTTCGAACCACGAAAGCCCGTCCATGACCAACGACAATGCCGAACTCCAGGCCCAGATCATCGCGCTCCGGCTGGCGGTAGAGGGCATGTGGCTGTCGATCCTGCGAATCGATCCCAATGCCGTCGCCCAGGCTGAACGGCTGGGTCGCGAGAACGTCGCCGCGATCGGCCAGCTTGACGCGAGCACCCCGGAAAACGCCGCGATGCGCGATTCGGTGCGCGCGCACACCGAGCGGCTGTGGGGCAGCATCCACTGGCAGCTTGAACAGGACGCCGCGCAGCGTTGATCGCGCCGGACCAATCCGACTGGCGCCGCGCGGCGCGTTCGACTATATCCCGCTGATGCGCCGCGGCTACGCCCTCACTACCACCACCACCCCGGTTTGCCGGGGGGACTTCGGCCCGCGCGTCGCTTGACGTAGCCGCCGAAGGCTCCGCCCCGGTCGGGGAGGAGACGGCGCCGCTCCTTCCTGCCGCTTCACTCCGGGCGTTCTCCGGTGCATAGGCGCGCCAAATTCGCAGGAAGACCCATGAACGACATGCTCTCGATCACGCTCCCCGACGGTTCGGTTCGCGCGGTCCCGCTCGGCACCACGCCGGCGGACATCGCCGCCGCGATCGGACCGGGGCTGGCCAAGGCGGCGATCGCCGCGCGCGTCGACGGCGAATTGCGCGACATCGGCCGCCCGTTCGAACGCGATTCGCAACTCGCGCTGGTCACGTCGCGCGATGAGGCCGACGCCCTCGAACTGGCGCGGCATGACTTCGCTCATGTGCTGGCGGAAGCGGTGCAGAGCCTGTTTCCGGGGACGCAGATCACCTTTGGCCCCGCCACCGACGACGGCTTCTACTATGACTTCGCTCCGACCGCCGAGCATGGCCCGTTCACCGAGGAGGAACTGCCGGCCATCGAAGCCGAGATGCGCCGGATCATCGCCGCCGACCAGCCGCTGATCCGCGAAGTCTGGTCGCGCGCCGCGCTGATCGAGCGGTGGACCGCGCAGGGGGAGAGCTTCAAGGCCGAATGGGCGGTCGAACTGCCCGAAGGCGAGGAACTCACTGTCTACCGGGCCGGCACCGGCGCCGATGCGTGGCTCGACATGTGCCGCGGGCCGCACCTCGCCTCGACCGGCAAGCTCGATCCGCAGGCGTTCAAGCTGACGCGCGTCTCCGGCGCCTATTGGCGCGGCGACCAGAAGAACGCGATGCTCAGCCGCATCTACGGCACCGGCTGGCTCAACAAGAAGCAGCTCGACGCGCACCTGCACATGCTGGAGGAAGCCGGCAAGCGCGACCACCGCAAGATCGGGCAGGAGATGGACCTGTTCCACCTGCAGCAGGAAGCGCACGGCAGCGTGTTCTGGCATCCCAACGGCTACATCATCTGGCGCCAGCTGGAGGCCTATATGCGTCGCCGGCTGGATGCCGCCGGCTATGACGAGGTCAAGACGCCGCAGGTGATGGATGCGCGCCAGTGGGAGCAATCGGGCCACTGGGGCAAATATCGCGAGAACATGTTCGTCATCCCCGACGAGGTGCCCAACACCGAGGACGACGGCCCGATCATTTCCAAGGGCGCCGACTGGATGGCGCTCAAGCCGATGAACTGCCCGGCGCACGTGCTGATCTTTCGCCAGGGCATCAAGAGCTACCGCGACCTGCCGATCCGCATGGCGGAGTTCGGCTGCTGCCACCGCAACGAGCCGCACGGCGCGCTGCACGGCATCATGCGCGTGCGCCAGTTCACGCAGGACGACGCGCACATCTTCGTGCGCGAGGACCAGCTGGTGTCCGAGGTCGCGAAGTTCATCGACCTGCTCGACGCGGTCTACAAGGACCTCGGCTTCGACAAATACGCGATCAAGCTCGCGCTGCGCCCCGAAAAGCGGTTCGGCAGCGAGGCGATGTGGGACTGGTCCGAACAGTCGCTGCGCGACGCGGTGGCCGCGACCGGCCGCAACACGGAAGAATATGGCTGGGAAGAGTTGCCCGGCGAAGGCGCCTTCTATGCCCCCAAACTCGAATTCCACCTGACCGACGCGATCGGCCGGACGTGGCAGGTCGGCACGATCCAGACCGACACGGTGCTGCCCGAACGACTCGACGCCAGCTATGTCGGCGAGGACGGCGAGCGTCACCGCCCGATCATGCTCCACCGAGCGATCCTCGGCAGCTTCGAACGTTTCATCGGCATTCTGATCGAGCATCACGCCGGCCGCTTCCCCTTGTGGCTGGCGCCGGTGCAGGCGGTGGTCGCGACGATCGTGTCCGACGCGGACGATTACGCCCGCACGGTGCAGGCGAAGCTGGCGGCGGCCGGGCTGCGCGTCGACACCGACCTGCGCAACGAGAAGATCAACTACAAGGTGCGCGAACACTCGCTGGCCAAGGTGCCGGCGCTGGTGGTGGTCGGCAAGCGCGAGGCGGAGGAAGGCACCGTCGCGCTGCGCCGGCTGGGCAGCGACCGGCAGGAGATCATCTCGCTCGACGATCTGGCGGCACGCCTTGCGCAGGAGGCGAAGGCACCCGATCTGGTATAGGCGCCGTCGGGGACACGCCACGCGCTTCGCACGGGTGGCGGAACAAAACCCCGCATGACGTCTTTCCGGCACGTCGCGCTTGAGCTATGATGCGCGACCGGAAATCCCAGGCAACCACTACAGGAGCTACACCTATCCGTCCTCCCATGATGCGCCGGCCGATGCAGGCGCCGCCGATGAACGGCCCCCGGTTCAACGAATTCATCCAGTCGCCCAAGGTCCGCGTGATCGACCATGAGGGCGAGAACCTGGGTGTCATGTACACGCGCGAGGCGATGGAACAGGCGCAGGAGCTGGGCCTCGACCTGGTCGAGGTGTCCCCGAACGCCGACCCGCCCGTGGCCAAGTTCCTCGATGTGGGCAAGTTCAAGTACGAGGCGCAGAAGAAGGCGAACCTCGCGCGGAAGTCGCAGAAGACGCAGGAGATCAAGGAGATCAAGATGCGTCCGAACATTGACGACCACGACTATGACACCAAGATGAAGAAGATCCACGAATTCATCGGCGATGGTGACAAGGTCAAGGTGACGTTGCGCTTTCGCGGCCGCGAATTGTCGCACGGGCAGCTCGGTATGGCCGTGCTTCAGCGGGTCGCGGCGGACACCACCGAAGTGGCGAAGGTCGAGAGCTATCCGCGCATGGAAGGCCGCCAGATGCTGATGGTGCTGTCGCCCAAGTAACGTATTCCGACGGCGCGGGCCGATGCCGCGCCGTCGCCTTCCTTGCCCGTGACGACTGCCTGTGACAGTCGTCCATGACGACCCCGCCCAGCAAATCGCTGAACAGGAAGGTCCACACGTCTATTCCTGCACCGTGGGGCAATCCCGCGGCACGGCGGGACTCGGACGGGGCCGTCCGTAGCGTCGCTTTTGCCAAATCGCCCGAAAGCGCGTAGGGGCGCGGCCAATCCCGTTTTCCGAACCGCCCCGGTCCCCGCGCCTTGCCGGGCCCGCCGCCGTTCCCATTTTTGCGAGCATGATGTCCTTTTCCCACCTTCCCCCTGCGCTTGCCGAGGCGCTGACCACGCGCGGCTATGAAACGCTGACCCCGGTCCAGGCCGCGGTGATCGAGGACGACGCGCGCGGCCGCGACCTGCTCGTTTCCGCCCAGACCGGTTCGGGCAAGACCGTCGCGTTCGGCCTGGCGATGGCCGACGAACTGCTGGCAGACGGCACGCTGCCGCCGCCGGGGCTGCCGCTGGCGCTGGTGATCGCGCCGACGCGCGAGCTGGCGTTGCAGGTGGCGAAGGAGCTGTCGTGGCTCTACGCCACCGCCGGCGCGCGAGTCGCGACCTGTGTGGGCGGCATGGACCCGTCGCGCGAGCGGCGGACGCTGTCGCACGGCACGCACATCGTCGTCGGCACGCCGGGGCGGCTGCGCGACCATGTCGAGCGCGGCGCGCTGGACCTGAGCGCGGTGCGCGCCGCCGTGCTCGACGAGGCCGACGAGATGCTCGACATGGGCTTTCGCGAGGAGCTGGAGGCGCTGCTCGACGCGACGCCGGGCGAGCGCCGTACGCTGTTGTTCTCCGCCACCATGCCGCGCCCGATCGTTGCGCTAGCCAAGCGCTACCAGCGCGACGCCGTTCGCATTTCGACCGTGGGGGAAGATCGCGGGCACGGCGACATCGCCTATCAGGCGATCACCGTCGCCCCCTCGGACATCGAACATGCGGTCATCAACCTGCTACGATTCCACGAGGCGGAAACGGCGATGCTGTTCTGCGCGACGCGCGACAACGTCCGCCACCTGCACGCCAGCCTGGTCGAGCGCGGCTTCGCGGCGGTGGCGCTGTCGGGCGAGCATAGCCAGAACGAGCGCAACCAGGCGTTGCAGGCGCTGCGCGACCGACGCGCGCGGGTGTGCGTTGCCACCGATGTCGCCGCGCGCGGCATCGACCTGCCGACGCTCAGCCTGGTGGTCCACGTCGAACTGCCACGCGACGCGGAGACGTTGCAGCATCGGTCCGGACGCACCGGCCGCGCGGGGAAAAAGGGCACCGCGGTGCTGGTCGTCCCCTACCCGCGCCGCCGCCGGGTCGAGATGATGCTGAAGCAGGCGCGGATCGCGGTCGAATGGCTGCCCGTGCCCGGCGCCGAGGACATCCGCGCCAAGGATCGCGAACGGATGATGGCCGCGCTGATGGCGCCCGTCGAGATCGACGACGACGACCGCGCGGTCGCCGAGGAGCTGCTGCGGCAGCGCACCCCGATCGAGATCGCCGCCGCGCTGGTGCAGGCGCATCGCGCGACGATGCCGGCGCCCGAGGAGCTGATCGACCGCGCGCCGGCGGCGGACAACAAGGGGGCGCCGGTCCACCGCGCCGGATTCGACGATATCGTGTGGTTCCGCATGAACATCGGCCGGCGGCAGAACGCCGATCCGCGATGGATCCTGCCGCTGATCTGCCGGCGCGGGCACGTCACCAAATCGGAGATCGGCGCGATCCGCATCGGCGCGGGGGAGACCCGGTTCCAGGTGCCGCGCGCGCTGGCACAGAAATTCGCGACGGCGGTGGCCAAGACCGCCGATGCCGAGGGCGAGGACGAAAGCGGCGTGCGCATCGAGATCGCCGATGGCCCGCCCCCGCCCGGCACGCGCGGCGATAACGGTGCGGCACCGCGCCATTATGCCAAGCCCCATCCGGGCAAGCCGACCCATCGCGGCCGTCCGATCCACGGCGGGGCCAAGCACCGCCGCCCGTGAGCGAGGCGCCGCGCATCCTGGTCGACGCCGACGCCTGCCCGGTCAAGGACGAGGTCTACAAGGTGGCGTGGCGGCGCGGCATCGCGGTGACGATCGTCGCCAATGCGCATATCCGCATCCCCGACCACCCGCTGATCGCGCGGGTGGTGGTGAGCGACGGGTTCGATGCCGCCGACGACTGGATCGCGGAGCGCGCGACGGCGCGGACGGTGGTGGTGACCGCCGACATCCTGCTCGCCGATCGTTGCCTGAAGGCCGGCGCGGCGGTGATCGCGCCGAACGGCAAGCCGTTTACCACCGCGTCGATCGGCGGCGCGATCGCCACCCGCGCGATCATGGCCGATCTGCGCGCGGGCGGCGACCAGATCGGGGGACCCGCACCCTTCGCCAAGGCCGATCGCTCGCGATTCCTGCAGACGCTCGACGAAACGCTGGCACGGCTGGCGCGATAGCAGGCGCGCGGGCGTTTCTCATTCCGTCGCCGTCACAATCGTGATAGAATGCCGCTTCCCACGCAAAGGGCACCGCATATGGCCGACGAGCGGATCGAGCAGGCGAACGGACTGGGCATCCATCTGCGTTCCTGGCAACCCGACGGCGCGCCGAAAGCGGTCGTGATCCTCCAGCATGGCTTCAACGCACACGGTGGCCATATGGAATGGGCGGCCGAGCGGTTCACGGCGGCGGGCTATGCCTGTTACGCGGTCGACCTGCGCGGGCGCGGGCAATCGGACGGCGAACGCTATTATGTTGAGGATTTCGACGATTATGTCGCCGACCTCCAGCTGGCGTTCGATCGCGCCGGGCGCGACCATCCGGGGCTGAAAACCTTCCTGCTCGGCCACAGCGCCGGCGGGGTGATCGCCTGCGGCTATGTGCTGGCGCATCCGCGCGCGGTGGCGGGGCTGATCTGCGAGAGCTTCGCCTTTCAGGTGCCGGCGCCCGCTTTTGCGCTGGCCGCGCTGAGGGGGTTGAGCCACCTGTTCCCGCACGCGCACGTGCTGAAGCTGAAGAACGCCGATTTCTCGCGCGATCCGGCGCATGTCGCGATGATGGACGCCGATCCGCTGATCGCCGACGAGGTGCAGCCGACGCGGACGGTGGCGGAGATGGCACGCGCGGATGACGCGCTGCGCACGGCGTTTCCCCGGATCACCCTGCCGGTGCTGATCCTGCACGGCACCGCCGACCATGCGACCAAATGGCAGGGCAGCCAGTTCTTCTTCGACACCGTCGGCGCGACGGACAAGACGCTGAAGCTGTACGACGGCCATTATCACGACTTGCTGGCCGACATCGGCAAGGAGGGGGTGATCGCCGACATCCTGGCATGGGTCGACGCGCGGGTTTGAGGCGAGGCGGCGCCACGCGGCACTTTTCCTTTTGAAGCGAACCGCCTGAATGGAGTAAGGCACCCCGACGCCGATCCGGGAGTAAGCTTTGACGATATCGACAAAATTCGGGGGCGCGGGCCGGGTGACGCGCGCCGCGCTGGTGCCCGCGATGCTGCTGGCCGCGCCGGCCCACGGACAGCAACAGCAGACGCCGAAGCCGCAATCGATCCTGCCCCCGGCGATGCAGACCCCGCCGCCCGCGGCGACCACCTCCACGCCGCCGCAGAACACGCCGGTGCCACCGCCGGTGGTGCAGACGCTGCCGGCCGCACCGCTGCCCCGGCTGAGCGCGGAACAGGCGGCGCAGATTACGACGATGCTCAACCAGGGCCGGATAACGCAGGGGCTGCGCTATGCCGCCGCCGACGCTCGCGAGACCGCCACCGACAGCGACACGCTGGTCCGCGCCGCGCTGGATTATGCGCGGGCGGTCCATTCGGGGCGCCTCGACAGCGCCGATTTCATCGAGGACTGGGGGCTGCGCCCGGTCGCCTATGATCCGCTGCCCGGCTTCGCCGCAGCGGTGACGAACAATCGGCTGGCGTCCTGGATCGCGCAATTGCCACCGCCCTATGCCGGCTATGACGGGTTGCAGAAGGGGCTCGACACCTATCGCGCGATCGTCGCGGCGGGTGGCTGGAAAGCGGTGCCGGCGGGGCCGGACATGGCGCTGGGCGCATCCGGCGCGCGCGTCGCGGCGCTGCGCCAGCGGCTGGCGGTCGAGGACAGCCAGGTGGCCAAGACCGGCGACAGCTTCGACGCCGAATTGAAGGAGGCGGTGGTGCGCGCCCAGCGCCGCTATGGCCTGAACCCCACCGGGGTGGTGTCGACCGGGACGATCGGCGCGCTCAATGTCCCCGCCGCCGACCGCGTGCGCCAGATCATGGCCAATATGGAACGGTGGCGCTGGCTGCCCGCCGAGCTGCCCAAGGACCGTATCCAGGTGAACATCGCCGCGGCGGTGATGACGGTGTTCGAGGGCGACAATCCGATCATGTCGATGCGCGGCGTGACCGGACGGCCGGGCAACGAGACTCCGATGCTGCAATCGATGATCCATTCGATCGTGCTCAACCCGCCGTGGAACGTGCCGAGCGGGATCGCCGCCAAGGAGCTGTGGCCCAAGGGCCCGGCCTATCTGAAGGCGCATGGCTACAAGGTGATCGGCGAAGGCCCGTCGAAGCGGCTGCAACAGGCCGCCGGGCCGCAGAGCGCGCTGGGCCGCTACAAGTTCGACTTCAACAATCCCTATGCCGTCTACCTCCACGACACGCCCAGCCGGGGCAAGTTCGCCAGCTTCGACCGGCTCGACAGCCACGGCTGCGTGCGACTGGAGCGGCCCGGCGAGCTGGCCGAGCTGCTGCTGCGCACCGACCCGGCGTGGGGCGAGGCGCAGATCCAGGCGGCGATCGACACCGGCAAGACGCAGCGCGTCCAGCTGAGCCGGCAGGTCGCGGTCTATCTGCTGTACTGGACCGCCTTTGCCAGCGGCAACGGCACGATGAATTTCCGCGGCGATCCCTATGGATGGGACAAGCTGCTGGCCGACAAGATCGAGAAACGTTCGGCCGCCCAGGCCGCCATCGCCAATTGAGGAGACTTGCCTTGAACACCCGTCGTATCGCCCTTGCCGCCACCACCGCGCTCGCCCTGACGCTCGCCGCCTGCTCGGGATCGCAGCCCGAAGCCCCCAACGATGTCGAGGAGAATGCGACGGTCGAGGAGGTGATCAACGAGGAGCCGCCGGTGGTGAACGAAGCCCCGGTCGAGGCGCCGTTGACCAACATCACCCCGCCCGCGCCGACCGTCCGCGATGACCGTACCGCCGACGCGCAGATGTACGACGACGCAGACGCGGTCGGGATGACCGCGCGGGTCGATCGCGGCGCGGGCGGCGAGAATGCCGCCGCGGCGGACGACGCCCAGGTCAAGTAGCGGACCGTCCGGCGCGGCTTGACCACCCGCCGCGACCGGACCGGCCCTTTTCCTCCCAACCGCCAGCCCCTCTCGATCGCGCCGCGCGGTAGAGAGGGGCTGGCCACGCCGTGCCCATTTCGGTATCGATCGGATCAAGGGGTTCGAGTGTGTGGAAAGCGGAACGATAGTCTTTGCGGTGATCGCGCTGGCCATCAGCACGCTCAATTCCGATACCGCCCCCCCGCCCACCGCCGCCGAGATAAACTTCGCCCCCGGCAACGAGGCGCGGGCGGTGGCACGGATCGTCGGCGGGATCATCAGCTATACGCGCTGGCCGACGCAGGTGGCGACGCTGCGGCTGTGCGTCACCGGCACCGCCCGCCACGCCGCGCAACTCGGCGACGCGAGCACGACCGCCGGCCGCGCGATCAGCGTCCAGACGATCGACGCCGGCGCGGCGACCACCGGCTGTGATATCCTCTACATCGGCAAGCTGCCGGCACCGGTGCGCGAGCAGACGATCCGCGCGCTGCGCGGGCGCGGCGTGCTGTCGATCGCCGAATCGGACCCGCGCTGCCGCGACGGGACGATGGTCTGCCTGCGCGTGGCGGGGAGCAGCGCCACCTTCCAGCTCAACCTCGACGCGGTCTCGCGCGGGACGGTGCGAATCGATCCGCGCGTGCTGCTGGTCGCCGCCGGGCGCGCGTCATGAGCCGCCCGGCCAGGCCACTGCCGACGCTGCGCGAGGCGCTGTCGCGCGTGCATTTCCGCGTGACGCTGTTCGCGGTGGGCATCACCGGGCTGACCGTGCTGCTGAGCGGGCTGGCGGCGGTGGGCGTCTATGCCCGCCAGAATCTGGCGCTGAGCGCGCAGACCGCCAGCTACACCGTCGCCCCGGCGATCGTGTTCGACGATGCGGAGGCGGCGCGGCAAAGCATCGCCCCGCTGGCCGACGTCGACGGCGTCGCCGAGATCGCGGTGGTCGACCGCGCCGGGCGGACGCTGGCACGCCTGTCGCATGCCGCACCGCCCCACCGGCTGTCGATCGCCGGGGTCGCCGAATGGCTGTTCTTTCCGCACCCGACCGTCGCCCCCGTCAACCACAATGGCGGTGTCATCGGCGAGGTGCGGGTACGCGGCGACGCCGGGATCATCGCCGGCTATATCGGCATGGGACTGGCCGGAACGCTGGCGTGCATGGTGCTGACCGCGCTGGCGGCGGGCCTGCTGGCGGCGCGGCTGCGGCAGAGCGTGATCGCGCCGCTGGGCGCGATCGCCGCCGTCGCCCATGCCGTCCGCGCCGACCGCGCGTTCGACCGCCGCGCGCCCGACGCGCCGATCCGCGAGATCGACGCGCTGAGCAGCGATTTCAACGCGCTGCTGGCCGAACTCGAGCGGTGGCAGCTCAACCTGCGCTCCGAGAACGCGACGCTGAGCCACCAGGCGACGCACGACGCGCTGACCGGCCTGCCCAACCGCATCCGGTTCGACGAGTCGCTGGCGGCGATGCTCGAGCGCGCGGCCAGCGACGGCGCGTCGTTCGCCGTGCTCTATGCCGATTGCAACGCATTCAAGGCGATCAACGACCAATATGGCCACGCCGCCGGCGATGCGGTGCTGGTCGAGACCGCGCGGCGGCTGCGCGCCGGGCTGCGCGCCGGCGACATCGCCGCGCGGCTGGGCGGCGATGAATTCGCGATGCTGCTCGCCACGCCGAGCGGGCCGGAAGCAGTGGCGCGCGTCCGCGACGCGTTGCGCGCGCTGATGGCGATGCCGATCGCACTGCCGTCGGGCGAGGAAGTGACGATGACGCTGACGGTGGGCGCGGCGGTCTATCCCGACGACGGCGCCGACGTCGCCGCGCTGGTCCACCATGCCGATATCGAAATGCTGGCGGCCAAGCCGACGCCGTCGGCCACGATCCAGAAGATCAGGAGACAATGATGTTCCGCCCGGACCGCCGGTCATTCGTGATGGCCTTCACCGCCGCCGCCGCGCTGATGATCGCGGGGTGCCAGACCGCGCGCCAGCCCGGCCTGTGGAGCGCGGCGCAGATCGCCGCGCTGACCGAGGCGGGCTTCATCCAGACCGAGCGCGGCTGGGAATTCAGCATGAACGACCGGCTGTTGTTCCCGTCGGACCAGGGCAACGTCGATCCGGCCCAGGCCGCGACCATCACCCGCATCGCGCGCGGCCTGCTGGCCGTCGCGATCCGCCACGTCACCATCGAGGGCCACACCGACAATACCGGCCGGAGCGCCCACAATCTGACACTGTCGAAGCGCCGCGCCCAATCGGTGGCGCAGCTGTTCGAGATCAGCGGGTTCGCCGCCGGCGATATCGTCACGGTCGGGCTGGGCGCGCGCTATCCGGTCGAAAGCAACGCATCGTCCGACGGCCGGCGCGAGAACCGGCGCGTCGTGGTGCTGATCACCGCGCCATAGGAGCGGCACTCCTCTTTCACTCAGGCACAGGCGGGGACGACGGGGATTCGCGACACGATCGGGGGCATCGGCCCGCCCCCTCGCCCGTCCCCACGGACACGGGCCTTGAATTTCGCGCGGATTGCTGTAGTGGCCCGCGTTCGCATGGCCCGGTTCCGGCCGGATCGTGCGTGCCGTCCGAGACAGCAGGCGCCGGGAATCCTCCCGGCTTAATCTCCTGCCAAGACGGGGACAGATTTTTCCGACGGCGCCGTACAACGGCGCTTCGGGTCAGGCCATGGCTTGCCGCGGCCACATGACGATCATGCCCCTCACTCACGGACACGCCGCGTTCGACCCGCAAGGGCCGGGCGCTTGAACCGGGTCGTGCCCCCGTTGGGACACGGCTCATTTTGAGGAGAATGGCATGGATCGTTCGCAGAAAGCCGAGTCCGTTGCCGAGCTGAACCGCACCTTCAACGAGGTCGGCGTGGTGGTCGTCACCCGCAACCTCGGGCTGACCGTCGCCCAGTCGACCCAGCTGCGTACGAAGATGCGCGACGCCGGCGCGAGCTTCAAGGTTTCGAAGAACAAGCTTGCCAAGATCGCGCTCGAGGGCACCGATTACGCGGGTCTTTCCGACCTGCTGACCGGTCCCACGGCGCTTGCCACCTCGGCCGATCCGGTCGCCGCCGCCAAGGCTGCGGTCGACTTCGCGAAGACGAACGACAAGTTCGAAATCGTGGGCGGCGCGATGGGCAAGCAGCTGCTCGACGCGGAGGGCGTCAAGGCGCTCGCTTCGCTGCCGTCGCTGGACGAGCTGCGTGGCAAGATCGTGGGCCTGCTGGTTGCTCCGGCGACCAAGCTCGCGACTGTCACCCAGGCGCCCGCGGCCCAGCTGGCGCGCGTGCTCAACGCCTATGCAAGCAAGGAAGCCGCGTAATTTCGCGGCCGCAGGCAACACAATATTTCATCCGAATTTGATTGGAGATTACCATGGCTGATCTGAATGCGCTGGTTGACCAGCTGAGCGAACTGACCGTCCTCGAAGCCGCCGAGCTGTCGAAGCTGCTCGAAGAGAAGTGGGGCGTTTCGGCCGCCGCTGCCGTCGCCGTCGCCGGCCCGGCCGCCGGTGGCCCGGCTGCTCCGGCCGCCGAAGAGAAGACCGAGTTCGACGTGATCCTGACCGGCGACGGCGGCAAGAAGATCAACGTGATCAAGGAAGTCCGCGCGATCACCGGCCTGGGCCTGACCGAAGCCAAGACGCTGGTCGAGTCGGCGCCGAAGGCCGTCAAGGAAGGCATCGGCAAGGACGAGGCCGAGAAGATCAAGAAGCAGCTCGAGGAAGCCGGCGCGACCGTCGAGCTCAAGTAAGCTGCTACGCGCGGGGAGACATCCCCCGCGATGCAACAGGAAGGGGGGCGGTCCGGCGACGGGCCGCCCCTTTTCTATTTGCGATCACCTGCCTCCGCTTCGCACTCCCCGGATGAGCGCACGGCAATTTGACTTAACCATACGGATCATATACGTTTCGTATATTCTCAGCACAGGAGTTTCCGAATGGGCATCGTGAAGATCGACGACGATCTGCATGAGGAGGCGCGCCGCGCGAGCACGGTGATGTGCCGGTCGATCAATGCCCAGGCCGAATATTGGATGACGATCGGGATGCTGGCGGAGGCCCATCCCACCCTTTCGTTCAACGAGCTCGTCGCGATGCGGCTGGCGGCGGCACAGGTGCGCGCCACCGAACGGGCGGCGGCCTGACATGATCAAGACCGCGGACGAGCTGGCATTGATGCGCGTATCGGGCCGGCTGCTGGCGTCGGTGTTCGAGATGCTCGACGAACAGCAGCTCGCCGGTATGTCGACGATGGCGGTCAACGACCTGGTCGAGCGGTTCATCACCGCCGACCTCGCCGCGCGCCCGGCCAGCAAGGGACAGTACGGCTATGGCTATGTGCTGAACTGTTCGATCAACCACGTGGTGTGCCACGGCGTGCCCGACGCGGACGAGATCATCCGCGACGGCGACATCATCAACCTCGACATCACGCTGGAGAAGGACGGCTTCATCGCCGATTCGAGCAAGACCTATCTGGTCGGCGCGGTCGCGCCCGCCGCGCGGCGACTGGTGCAGGTGACGCGCGAGGCGATGTGGAAGGGCATCGGCCGGGTCCGCCCCGGCGCGCGGCTGGGCGACATCGGCCACGCGATCGAGCGCCATGCCAAGAAGAGCGGCTATTCGGTGGTGCGCGACTATTGCGGGCACGGCATCGGCCGCGAGATGCACGAGGAGCCGTCGGTGCTCCATTTCGGCAAGCCCGGCACCGGCATGGTGCTGCGCGAGGGGATGACCTTCACGATCGAACCGATGATCAACCAGGGCACCCGCAAGGTGGAAACGCTGGACGACGGCTGGACCGTGGTGACCGCCGACCGCAAGCTCTCCGCCCAGTGCGAGCATACCGTCGCGGTGACGGCGGACGGGGTCGAGGTGCTGACGCTGCGGGGAGACGAGCGGGCGGCGGGACTGCGGCGGTGACCGTTCGGCCTGCATCGAGAGTTTTTCCCCGGTTGCGGACATTCGCTATCGACGTATGATCCGAGCATGAGCGCCCACGTAGACGAGTTCGACTACTCCTCTCCGTTCGCCCCAGCAGCCGCGGTGTTTGCCGCCGCCGATGAACCGTTGCTGGTGTTTCCGTCAGCCACCGCGGCCGAGCGATTTCTTGAAGCCACCGACGTGGAGAACGGCATTTATCCGGCTGCCTACGGTCCGCTGGGTGAACCGTACCGCGTCTATGCCATCGAAGGCCACGTAGTCGTAGAACGCGCCGATGAGCCGGTCAGACCTCACGAACTAAAGACTCTACTCTTGCGCTACCTTGAGGAAAGCGGTCGCGAAGCAGAGGCAACTGCATCCATTGAGGCACTGGTCGCGCAGGTGTGGACGATCGAGAGCAAATTCAGGGAAGAGCACGACCCTTTCGGAGACCGGGTCGGAACGCGCATACCCTTGTCGGGCTGCCTGGGATTCGTGTTTGTGCTGGCAGCGGCCCTATACTTTGTGCTCCGTTGAACCTGAGCGTCAGAGAACCGCCATTCAGGCCATTCCCAGCCCGCAACCCTAAACATCGAATCGCCGCGCCGTCACCGGCGCGTAGCTGCGGTCGCGGTCGAGCCAGATCGGGCCGAGGCGCGCCGCCCTCGCGTCGCCGGTGCCGATCAGGAAAGCGTCGCCCAGGCTGCGTACGCTGAGGCCGCCGCGCCAACGCAAGTGGACCAGCACCACCGGCACCGTCATCGGCCGGTCGCCCACGCGGGTGACGTGCATAGCCTCCGCCGGCAGCGCGAGCTGGCCCGCGATGCGGTGCCCCTGCCCCGGCGCCAGCGTCACCGGGTCGCTCATCGGCCCACCCGGCGCGGTCGCGTTGAAGGCGGGAATCTGTCGGGCAAGGTCGGGGCTGGCGGTCACCATCGTCACCGCGACGCGCACCGCATCGGCGGCCTGCGTACCGCTATTGGTGACGACCAGTTCGAAATCGAGCGCGATCGTGCCGTTGCCCAGACGGGCGCTGGCCGGGACGAACTCGATCGACAGCGGGTGACTTGTGGCAGGCGGGATCACCGGCGCCGGCGTGGTGGGAGCAGTCGCTGGCGATGGCGTTGCGGCGGGGGTGGTCGGGGCAGCGGGCGGCGCGGCCGGCGTCTGTGGGCGCAACGGCGGCGTGGGGACCAGCGGCAGATCGGGGACCACCGGCGTCCCCCGCCCCGCTAGCGCAGCCTCGCGGCTGCGACGGCCCCAGGCAAAGCCCGCCCCCACCGCCGCGATCAACGCCAGCCCCGCGAGCAACCATGGCCATAGCGGCGCATCGGGCGTGGCGACGGCATCCGACTCGGTCGGGATCACTGGCCCAGCCGTCGCTGGCGCGGCGGGGGCATCGGCCGGCGGCAGCGTCGCCGCCGGAGCGGGCGTCGCGGCGGGCGATGGCCGCGGCGTCGGGGCCACGGCTGGCGTGGGCCGAGCGGTCGGCGTCGGGGTCGCCATCGACATCGGTCGCGGCGTTGCGCGCGGCGCGGGGGTCGGCGTCACGATCAGCGGAGCGGTTCGCGCCGGCGCGGGAGCGGGTGTAGCGGTCGGGCTGGGTGCCGGTGACGGAGTCGGCACTGGCGTTGACTGGGGCGTTGACTGGGCCGTCGGCTGCTGGCCCGATGGCGGCAGGCTGAAGCGTTCGACGCCTGGCACGGTGATGATCACCGGCGACGAGCCGTTGCTCTGCGCCCGTGCCGACGGCGCGGCGGCGAGACACGCGGCGCCGGCCGCCACGATGGCCAATCCCCTCATCCGCAAGTCGCTAGCCCGCAAACGATGAACGGGTGCTGCACGCCGCCGCGATGCGATGAACCGAACCTCATCGTTAACCTTTTGTTTACCATTGAAATTTACCTTTTGGTAACAACCACTAACGCCAGATTGCACCGAAATGCGACCCATCGCCCCCCTGCTCGTGCTGATTTGCACGCTGAGCGCCTGTGCTTCCACGACGACCCGTTTGCCGGCCGTGGCGAGCGTGACGGTGGAGACGCCGCCGCTGAGCCAGGCGTGGCGCGACGCCGCCGACCCGGCCGACACCGCCGCGCTCGATTCGCTGCCGGCATCGTGGACGGAGGCGCTCGGCAACGGCAGGGGCGCGGCCAAGGTCGCCGCCGCCGAAGCAGCGTTGCTCGACCCCAAGGGCAAGCTCGATCACGCAGCGCTGCCGCCCGGATCGTACAACTGCCGGGTGGTGCGGATCGAGCGCGGGCGCAGCCGGGGCTTTCCCACCCAATTCTGTTTCGTCAACGGCGAGGCGGACGGGCGGCTGAACTTCAACAAGCAGACCGGCACCGACCTGCCGAGCGGCTGGCTCTATGCCGACGAGAACGACCGCTACATCTTCCTTGGCGCGCAGCAGCGGCGGCCGGGGGACAATTCGCTGGCCTATGGTTCCGACCGCAGCCGCGACATCGCCGGCGTGGTCGAACGGATCGGGCCGTTCAAATGGCGTCTGGTGGTGCCGCGCGCCAGCCCCAAGGCGCTGTGGGTGTACGAACTGACCCCCGTGCCGACCGCGCAGCAGCCGGGCTGAGGCCCACGCTCAAAGCCCGGCCAGGTCGATCGGCGCGTGGCGGTCGAGCGTCTTCGATTTGTCGGGCATCGGATATTTGAGGCCAGTCGCGCAGTTGAACAGCACGACGCGGTCGTCCGGGCCGACCATCCCCTCTGCCAGCGCGCGATCGTAGGCGGCCAGCGTCGCGCCGCCCTCCGGGCACAGCAGCAGGCCGTCGCCCGCCGCTTCGTCGACCGCCGCCACGATCGCGTCGTCGGACACCGCGAGCGCCGCGCCGCCCGATGCGCGGACCGCGTCGAGAATCAGGAAATCGCCGACCGCGCGCGGCACGCGGATGCCGGCGGCGACGGTATGGGCATTTTCCCACCGCTCGGCATGGCGCTCGCCAGCCTCGAACGCCTTGACCATCGGCGCGCAGCCTTCGGCCTGCACCGCGTACATGCGCGGGCGCTTCGATCCGATGAAGCCGATCGCCTCCAGCTCGTCGAACGCCTTCCACATGCCGATCAGCCCGGTGCCGCCGCCGGTGGGGTAGAAGATCGCATCGGGCAGGTCCCAGCCGAACTGCTCGGCCAGCTCCAGCCCCATCGTCTTCTTGCCCTCGATCCGGTATGGCTCCTTGAGCGTCGACAGGTCGAACCAGCCGTTTTCCTTGCAGCCCGCGGCGACGATCGCGCCGCAATCGTCGATCAGTCCGTTGACGCGGTAGACGCGCGCGCCCTGCGCGGCGATCTCGCGCACGTTGATCTCCGGCGTGTCGTCGGGGCAGAAGATGATAGATTCGATCCCCGCGCGCGTCGCATAGGCGGCGGCGGCGGCGCCGGCATTGCCGTTGGTCGGCATGGCGATGGTGGTGACGCCCAGTGCCTTGGCCATGCTGATCGCCATCACCAGCCCGCGCGCCTTGAACGATCCGGTCGGCAGCCGGCCTTCATCCTTGACGATCGGGGCGCGCGCGCCGCTTTTCGCGCCGACGCGATCGAGCGTGATCAGCGGGGTGGCGTTTTCGCCAAGGCTGACGATGTTCGCCGGTGAACGCACCGGCAGCAGCTCACGGTAGCGCCACAGATCGGCGGGGCGTGCGGCGAGCACGTCTTGGGTCATCGCCGCGCGGACGCCGTCAAGGTCATAGCGCACCAGCAGCGGCCGCCCGGCGCGCGACAGGCCGTGGCGCACGTCGGCCTCATACCGCTCGCCGGTCAGCCCGCATTCGAGGTGGGTGACGAAGCTGGGCAGTTCGGCGGTGAGGTTGGCGAAGGGATCGAGAGTCATCGGGCGCGCCTCCGGTTTGGGCTGGGGTAGTTACATCCGCCAGCCACGCTCCTTCCTGGCCCGTACGGCGAAATCCGCACACTCCGGGGGCGCCGCCGTGCGTGCCCCCGGAGCGCCGGTCGTCACTTCTTCTGCATCACCGCCGACTGATCGACCGGGACCACCGGCAACAGCACCCGGCTGCCGTTGGCGCCGCCGCGCATGATGGTGATCGTCGCCTTCTGGTAATCCTCGCGCTTCGCGTTGAAGATGTTCGGGACGAACTTCTGCGGGTTGCGGTCATAGGCCGGGAACAGGCTCGACTGGATCTGAATCATGATCCGGTGGCCGGGCTTGAACACGTGGTTCACCGTCGGCAGGCGGAACTTGTATTCCTGCACCTGGTTGGCCGGGATCGCCGACGGCTCCGAGAAGCTCTTGCGATAGCGCCCGCGGAAGATGTCCATGCTGATCGGGAACTGATAGCCGCCCATCTTCGGATCGGCGACGTTGGGATCGGCGAGCACGTCGATCACCTTGACGACGAAATCGCCGTCGGTGCCGGTCGTCTTGGCGAAGATCTCCGCGATCGGCGCGCCCGAAACGCGCACCGGCTCGGTCAGCACCTCGCTCTGGTAGGTCAGCACGTCGGAACGGCCGTCGACAAACCGCTGGTCGGTGACGAGATAGTCGCCCCAGCGACCGTCGCGGAAGTTCACCGGGCGCGGCAGGTGCGGCACCGGCTTGGCCGGATCGGAGACGTAGCTGTCCCCACCCGCCGCACCGGCGCTGAAGCTCAGCCCGCCATCGGCCTGGAGGAAGAGCGGCTTGAGCGGGGTGGCGCAGCCGTCGTCGCACGCCAGCGGCCAGTTGGTCATCTTGTCCCAGTGGTTCTCACCGGTGTTGTAGATCGCCGCCGCCGGAAGGTTCGCCGCCGGACCGTCCTCAAGATATTGCTTGAACAGCGGCAGCACCATTTCCTCGCGGAATTGCGCGGCAGTATCGCCATTCCATTCGAACGGCCCGAGGCTGCGGCCGACGCGGTTGATCTGGCTGTGGCGCCACGGCCCCATCACCAGGTGGTTGTTGCCGATCTTGCCCGCCTTCTTCAGCGCCTCCCAGCTCATCACCGCGCCGTACATGTCCTCGTGATCCCACAGCCCCTGTTCCCAGATGGTGGGCACGTTCGACGGGTTGGCGGCGACCAGCTTGTCGAGCGCCTGCGCCTGCCAGAAGCCGTCATAGGAGGCGTGGTTGGTCAGGTACTGCCAGAACGGCAGCTTGTCGAAGCCCGACTTCTTCGCCCATTCCCCGGCCGAACCGGCGTTGCGGAAATTGTCGTAATCGTCATAGCCGCCGGTCGACGGGATCTCGCCGCGCCCCTTGTAGCCGGTCTGGCCGCCGATCCAGCCGATGTTGGCCATGCGAAACGCGCCATAGTGGAACCAGTCGTCGCCCATCCAGCCGTCGACCATCGGGCTTTCCGGCACCGCCGCCTTCAGCGCCGGGTGCGGCTTGATCAGCGCCGCGACGACGGTGAAGCCTTCGTAGGACGACCCGATCATGCCAACCTTGCCGTTGGTCTCGGGCAGGTTGGCCTTGTTCACCAGCCAGTCGATCGTGTCGTAGGCGTCGGTGACGTGATCGTTGTCGGTCGGGTTGTACGGGCCGATCACCGGACGGTTGACGACATAGTCGCCCTCCGACCCGTATTTGCCGCGCACGTCCTGGAACACGCGGATATAGCCGCGCTCGACGAAGATCTCGTCCGACAGCGGCAGCGTGTCCTTCATCAGCGGGCTGTCGGCACGCTGGGCGCGGCCCTTGGCGTTATAGGGCGTCCGGGTCAGCACGATCGGGGCGTTCTTCGCGCCCTTCGGCACCACGATGACCGTGTAGAGCTTAGTTCCGTCGCGCATCGGGATCATCACTTCGCGCTTGTCGTAGTTGCGCTCGATCGCGGGGAACTTGAAGTTCGGCGGAATCTGCGGAACCGGCACGTCCTGTGCCGCTAGCGGTGCGAATGTCGTCAACGCGACGGCGGCGAGCAGGATCGGCTTCAACACAGGCAATGTCCCCCACTGGATGGTATACGGATCATCGCGCGTGTGCGCACAGAGATCAATGGTGCGCGAAACGAAAATCCGCCGCTTTTCGATGCCGCGCTAATATTGCCGGGGAGGTTTGACACCGCCCGACCCGCTCCCTATATCGCGCGCTCCACCACAGTCCCGGGAAATGATGCGTCGTCGCGCAACGCATCGGTCGAATTGGGTCTTTGGTTCTACAAGACGCTCGAAGGCTGCAGTTTCCGCCACCCGGAGACGTGCGGCCTTTCGCGTCTTTCGCTGCGGCCGGCCCCGGGTTCAGGGGCGAGAATTCAAGCGGCTGGCGAGGCAAATCACACATGGCGACCAAGGCGATCACGGGCACGGGCTCGAGCGGCACTGTCAAGCGCCGAATCCGCAAGGTGTTCGGCGACATCCACGAAGTGGTACAGATGCCGAACCTGATCGAGGTGCAGCGCGAGAGCTATGAGCAGTTCCTGCGCTCCGACAAGAGCACCGGCCACGTCTCCGGCCTGGAAAAGACGCTGCGCAGCGTGTTCCCGATCCAGGATTTCGCCGGCACCGCCTTCCTCGATTTCGACGACTATGTGCTCGAGGAGCCGAAGTTCGACGTCGAGGAATGCCGCCAGCGCGGCATCACCTATGCCGCGCCGATGCGCGTCACGCTGCGCCTGACCGCGTTCGAGGTCGATCCCGATACCGAAGCCAAGTCGGTGATCGATATCAAGGAGCAGGACGTCTACATGGGCGACATGCCCCTGATGACGGGCAACGGCACCTTCTTCATCAACGGCACCGAGCGCGTCATCGTCAGCCAGATGCACCGTTCGCCCGGCGTGCTGTTCGACCATGACCGCGGCAAGACCCACGCCAGCGGCAAGTATCTGTTCGCCGCGCGGGTGATCCCGTATCGCGGTTCGTGGCTCGACTTCGAGTTCGACGCGAAGGACATCGTCAACGTCCGCATCGACCGCAAGCGCAAGCTGCCGGTGACCAGCCTGCTGTACGCGCTGGGCCTGAACAGCGAAGAAATCCTCAACTATTTCTACAACCGCGTGACCTTTGTCCGCGGGCCCGGCGGCTGGCAGATCCCGTTCGCGCCGGAGAACTGGCGCGGCCAGAAGCCGATGTTCGACATCGTCGACGCCAAGTCGGGCGAGGTGATCTTCCCCGCCGGTCAGAAGATCAGCCCGCGCGCCGCCAACAAGGCGCAGAAGGATGGTCTCGAGACGCTGCTGATCCCGACCGAGGAGATCTTCGGCCGCTACAGCGCCTATGACCTGATCAACGAGGCGACCGGCGAAATCTACATCGAGGCCGGCGACGAAGTGTCGGCCGAGAACCTCGAGCTGCTGGACAAGGCCGGGATCGAGCGCATCGAGCTGCTCGACATCGACCATGTCACCACCGGCCCGTGGATCCGCAACACGCTGAAGGTCGACAAGGCCGAGGAGCGCGAGCAGGCGCTGAGCGACATCTATCGCGTCATGCGCCCCGGTGAGCCGCCGACGCTGGAGACGGCCGAATCGCTGTTCGGCGGGCTGTTCTTCGATCCCGACCGCTACGACCTGTCGGCGGTGGGCCGGGTCAAGCTCAACATGCGTCTCGACCTCGACGCGCCGGACACGATGACCACGCTGCGCACCGAGGACATCCTCGCGGTGGTCAAGACGCTGGTCGACCTGAAGGACGGCAAGGGCGAGGTCGACGACATCGACAACCTCGGCAACCGCCGCGTCCGTTCGGTCGGCGAGCTGCTGGAGAACCAGTATCGCGTCGGCCTGCTGCGCATGGAGCGCGCGGTCAAGGAGCGCATGTCGTCGGTCGACGTGTCGACGGTGATGCCGAACGACCTGATCAACGCCAAGCCGGCGGTGGCCGCGGTGCGCGAGTTCTTTGGGTCGTCGCAGCTTTCGCAGTTCATGGACCAGACCAACCCGCTGTCCGAAGTGACGCACAAGCGCCGCGTGTCGGCGCTCGGGCCGGGCGGCCTCACCCGTGAGCGCGCCGGCTTCGAGGTCCGCGACGTCCACCCGACCCACTATGGCCGCATCTGCCCGATCGAGACGCCGGAAGGCCCGAACATCGGCCTGATCAACTCGCTGGCCAGCTTCAGCCGGGTGAACAAGTACGGCTTCATCGAGACGCCGTACCGCAAGATCATCGACGGCAAGGTGACCAACGACGTCGTCTATCTGTCGGCGATGGAGGAGGCCAAGCACACCATCGCGCAGGCGAACGCCGAGCTGGACGCCGAAAACCGCTTCACCGAGGAGCTGGTGTCGGCGCGTCAGGCGGGCGAGTTCCTGATGGCGCTGCCCGAGCAGATCACGCTGATGGACGTCAGCCCGAAGCAGCTGGTGTCGGTCGCCGCGTCGCTGATTCCGTTCCTGGAGAACGACGACGCCAACCGCGCGCTGATGGGATCGAACATGCAGCGCCAGGCGGTGCCGCTGGTCCAGGCCGAGGCGCCGTTCGTCGGCACCGGCATGGAAGAGACGGTCGCGCGCGATTCGGGCGCTGCCATCTCGGCGCGCCGCCCCGGCATCGTCGATCAGGTCGATGCCAGCCGCATCGTCATCCGCGCGACCGGTGAGGTCGCGTCGGACGAGAGCGGCGTCGATATCTACACGCTGATGAAGTTCCAGCGGTCCAACCAGTCGACCTGCATCAACCAGCGCCCGCTGGTGAAGGTGGGCGACATCGTCGAGGCCGGCGACGTGCTGGCGGACGGCCCGTCGACCGAGTTCGGCGAACTGGCGCTCGGCCGCAACGCGCTGGTCGCGTTCATGCCGTGGAACGGGTACAACTACGAGGATTCGATCCTCATTTCCGAGCGGATCGTGAAGGACGACGTGTTCACGTCGATCCACATCGACGAGTTCGAGGTGATGGCCCGCGACACCAAGCTGGGGCCGGAGGACATCACCCGCGACATCCCCAACGTCGGCGAGGAGGCGCTGCGCAACCTCGACGAGGCGGGCATCGTCTACATCGGCGCCGAGGTCGAGCCGGGCGACATCCTCGCCGGCAAGATCACGCCGAAGGGCGAATCGCCGATGACGCCGGAGGAAAAGCTGCTCCGCGCGATCTTCGGCGAGAAGGCGTCGGACGTGCGCGACACCTCGCTGCGGCTGCCGCCGGGCGTGGCGGGCACCGTCGTCGACGTGCGCGTGTTCAACCGCCACGGCATCGACAAGGACGAGCGCGCGATGGCGATCGAGCGCGAGGAGATCGAGCGGCTGAAGAAGGACTCGGACGACGAGCGCACCATCCTCAACCGCGCGACCTGGTCGCGCCTGAAGGACATGCTGATCGGCCAGGTCGCCACCGGCGCGCCCAAGGGCGTGAAGAAGGGCGTCGAGATCGACGACGAGCTGCTGTCCACGGTCGATCGCCACGAATGGTGGAAGTTCGCCGTCCAGGACGACGCGCAGCAGGCCAATCTGGAAGCGGTGAAGGCGCAGTACGACGAGGCGGTCAAGAAGATCACCGAGAAGTTCCACGATCGCCGCGACAAGCTTGAGCGCGGCGACGAGCTGCCGCCGGGCGTGCTCAAGATGGTCAAGGTGTTCGTCGCGGTGAAGCGCAAGCTGCAGCCGGGCGACAAGATGGCCGGCCGCCACGGCAACAAGGGCGTGATCTCGCGCATCCTGCCGCAGGAGGACATGCCGTTCCTGGCGGACGGCACTCCGGTCGATCTGGTGCTGAACCCGCTGGGCGTGCCGTCGCGCATGAACGTCGGGCAGATCTTCGAGACCCATCTGGGCTGGGCCGCGCGCGGCCTGGGCCGGCAGGTGACCGAGGCGCTGGAGACGTGGCGCGAAGCCAATCCCAACCCGCAGCCGGGCGCGATGCCCGACGCGGTCAAGGACCGGCTCAAGACCATCTACGGCGATCAGTACCACGCCGAGATCGACGCCCGTTCGGGCGAGCAGATCGTCGAGCTGGCGCAGAACCTGAAGAACGGCGTGCCGATGGCGACGCCGGTGTTCGATGGCGCGCGCGAGGCCGACGTTTCGGCGATGCTGTCGCTGGCCGGGCTCGACACCTCGGGCCAGGTCGACCTGTTCGACGGACGCACCGGCGACACCTTCGATCGCAAGGTCACGGTGGGCTACATCTACATGCTCAAGCTCCACCATCTGGTCGACGACAAGATCCACGCGCGTTCGATCGGGCCGTACTCGCTCGTCACCCAGCAGCCGCTGGGCGGCAAGGCGCAGTTCGGTGGCCAGCGCTTCGGCGAGATGGAGGTGTGGGCGCTCCAGGCCTATGGCGCCGCCTACACGCTGCAGGAGATGCTGACGGTCAAGTCCGACGACGTCGTCGGCCGCACCAAGGTCTATGAGGCGATCGTCAAGGGCGACGACACGTTCGAGGCCGGCATCCCGGAGAGCTTCAACGTGCTCGTCAAGGAAATGCGCTCGCTGGGCCTGAACGTCGAACTCAAGAGCCACGAGCTTGACGAGGACGGCGAGCCGCTGGCCGAGGCGGCGGAGTAGGCATCGCAACTCCCTCTCCCCGCGGGAGAGGGAGGGAGCCGCGGAATGCGGCGGAAGGGTGAGGGCGAGCCCCGGCTGGCCACCCTCACCTTCCCACCCGGCCTTGCCGGGCGGGGCCCTTCCTCTCCCGGTGGGAGAGGCGACAGAATTTTGAGGACAGGTCCATGAACGAACTGACCAACTTCGCGAACCCGATCGCCAAGCCCGAGACCTTCGACCAGATCCAGATCGGCATCGCATCGCCCGATCGCATCCGTTCGTGGTCGTTCGGCGAGATCAAGAAGCCCGAGACGATCAACTACCGCACGTTCAAGCCCGAGCGTGACGGCCTGTTCTGCGCGCGCATCTTTGGCCCGATCAAGGATTACGAGTGCCTGTGCGGCAAGTACAAGCGCATGAAGTACAAGGGCATCGTCTGCGAGAAGTGCGGCGTCGAGGTCACCGTCTCGAAGGTCCGCCGCGAGCGCATGGGCCATATCGAGCTGGCCGCGCCGGTCGCGCACATCTGGTTCCTCAAGTCGCTGCCGTCGCGCATCGGCCTGCTGCTCGACATGCAGCTCAAGCAGCTTGAGCGCGTGCTCTATTTCGAGAGCTACATCGTCACCGAGCCGGGCCTGACCCCGCTGGAGAAGTACCAGCTCCTGACCGAGGACGAACTGCTCGACGCGCAGGACGAATATGGCGAGGACGCCTTCTCCGCCGGCATCGGCGCGGAAGCGGTCAAGGCGATGCTGATCGACCTCGACCTGGAAGGCGAGCGCAAGGAGCTGCTGGAAGAACTGGCGGTCACCAAGTCCGAACTGAAGCCGAAGAAGATCATCAAGCGGCTGAAGGTGGTCGAGAGCTTCATCGATTCGGGCAACCGCCCCGAATGGATGATCCTGGACGTCGTCCCGGTGATCCCGCCCGAGCTGCGCCCGCTGGTGCCGCTGGACGGCGGCCGGTTCGCGACGTCGGACCTCAACGACCTGTATCGCCGCGTCATCAACCGCAACAACCGCCTGAAGCGGCTGATGGAACTGCGCGCGCCGGACATCATCGTCCGCAACGAAAAGCGCATGTTGCAGGAAGCGGTCGACGCGCTGTTCGACAACGGCCGCCGCGGCCGCACGATCACCGGCGCCAACAAGCGCCCGCTGAAGTCGCTGTCCGACATGCTGAAGGGCAAGCAGGGCCGCTTCCGCCAGAACCTGCTCGGCAAGCGCGTCGACTATTCGGGCCGTTCGGTGATCGTCACCGGGCCGGAGCTGAAGCTGCACCAGTGCGGCCTGCCGAAGAAGATGGCGCTCGAGCTGTTCAAGCCGTTCATCTACGCCCGGCTCGACGCCAAGGGCCTGTCGATGACGCTCAAGCAGGCCAAGAAGTGGGTCGAGAAGGAGCGCAAGGAAGTCTGGGACATCCTCGACGAGGTGATCCGCGAGCATCCGGTGCTGCTCAACCGCGCGCCGACGCTGCACCGCCTGGGCATCCAGGCGTTCGAGCCGGTGCTGATCGAGGGCAAGGCGATCCAGCTTCACCCGCTGGTGTGCTCGGCGTTCAACGCCGACTTCGACGGTGACCAGATGGCCGTCCACGTGCCGCTGAGCCTTGAGGCGCAGCTGGAAGCGCGCGTGCTGATGATGTCGACCAACAACATCCTGTCGCCCGCGAACGGCAAGCCGATCATCGTGCCGTCGCAGGACATGGTGCTGGGCCTCTATTACCTGTCGATGCTCAAGGAAGGCGAGCCGGGCGAGGGCATGATCATCGGCGACATGTCGGAGGTCCACCAGGCGCTGAACGCCGGCGCGGTGACGCTGCACACCAAGATCATCAGCCGCGTCCCGCAGACCGACGAGGACGGCAAGCAGTACCTCAAGCGCTTCGAGACCACTCCGGGCCGGATGCTGCTGGGCGAATGCCTGCCCAAGAGCCACAAGGTGCCGTTCGACACCGTCAACCGGCTGCTGACCAAGAAGGACGTCGGCGACGTGATCGACGAGGTCTATCGCCACACCGGCCAGAAGGAGACCGTGCTGTTCGCCGACGCGATCATGGCGCTGGGTTTCCGTCACGCGTTCAAGGCGGGCATCTCGTTCGGCAAGGACGACATGATCATTCCCGCCGAAAAGGAAAAGCTGGTCGATGAGACCCGCGATCAGGTGAAGGATTACGAGCAGCAGTATCAGGACGGCCTGATCACGCAGCAGGAGAAGTATAACAAGGTGATCGATGCCTGGAGCCGTTGCGGCGACCAGGTAGCCGGCGCGATGATGGACGAGATCAAGGCGGTCAAGCGCACCGAAGACGGTCGCGAGGCGCCGATCAACTCGATCTACATGATGGCCCACTCGGGCGCCCGCGGTTCGCAGGCGCAGATCAAGCAGCTTGCCGGTATGCGCGGGCTGATGGCCAAGCCGTCGGGCGAGATCATCGAGACGCCGATCATCTCGAACTTCAAGGAAGGCCTGACCGTCCTCGAATACTTCAACTCGACGCACGGCGCCCGCAAGGGCCTGGCGGACACCGCGCTCAAGACGGCGAACTCGGGCTATCTGACCCGCCGCCTGGTCGACGTGTCGCAGGACTGCGTCGTGATGGAGGACGATTGCGGCACCGAGCGCGCACTGGAGATGAAGGCGATCCTGCAGGGCGGCTCGACCATCGCCTCGCTGGGCGAGCGCATCCTGGGCCGCACCACGGCCGAGGACGTGGTCGATGCCAAGACCGGTGAGGTCGTCATCCCCAGCGGCACGCTGCTGGACGAGGCGATGATCACCCAGATCGAGGCGATCGGCATCCAGGGCATGAAGATCCGCAGCCCGCTGGTGTGCGAGGCGAAGATCGGCGTGTGCGGCAAATGCTATGGCCGCGATCTGGCGCGCGGCACGCCGGTCAACATCGGTGAGGCGGTCGGCGTCATCGCCGCGCAGTCGATCGGTGAGCCCGGCACCCAGCTGACCATGCGCACCTTCCACATCGGCGGCGCGGCGCAGCTCAACGAAACGTCCAATCTGGAGGCACATGCCGACGGTACGGTCGAGTTCCGCGATCTGCGCGTCATCGTCGATCAGCGTGGACGCCGCGTGGTGTTGAGCCGTTCGGGCGAAATCGCGATCGTCGACATGGACGGCCGCGAACTGTCGGTCGATCGCATCCCCTACGGCGCCTATGTCCTGTTCGACGACGGCCACATCGTCAGCAAGGGCGATCGCATGGCCGAATGGGATCCGTTCACCATGCCGGTGATCACCGAAACCGGCGGTACGGTGAAGTACCAGGACCTGATCGACAACAAGACGCTGACCGAACAGGCCGACGAAGCCACCGGCATCACCCAGCGCGTCGTGATCGAGTATCGCGCCGCGAGCCGGACCAAGGAGGATCTGCGTCCGCGCCTGACCCTGCTCGACGGGGACAGCGGCGAGACCGCGCGCTACATGCTCGCGCCGGGCGCGGTGCTGTCGGTCGATGACGGTGCCGAGGTGAAGGGCGGCGACGTCGTCGCCCGTGTCGCGCGCGAAAGCGCCAAGACCCGCGACATCACCGGCGGTCTGCCGCGCGTCGCTGAGCTGTTCGAGGCACGCAAGCCCAAGGAGAACGCGATCATCGCCAAGGTCTCCGGCCGGGTGGTGTTCGGCAAGGACTACAAGGCCAAGCGGAAGATCGGCATCCAGCCCGAGGATGGCGGCGAGGTGGTCGAGTATCTGGTGCCGAAGTCGAAGGTGATCGACGTCCAGGAAGGCGACTACGTCAAGCGCGGCGACAACCTGATCGGCGGTTCGCCCGATCCGCACGACATCCTGGAAGTGCTCGGCATCGAGCCGCTGGCCGAGTATCTGGTCAGTGAAATCCAGGAAGTCTATCGACTGCAGGGCGTGAAGATCAACGACAAGCACATCGAGGTGATCGTTCGCCAGATGCTGCAAAAGGTCGAGATCACCGACGGCGGCGACACCACGCTGCTGGCGGGCGAGCAGGTCGATCGCGACGAGATGGACGAACTGAACGCCAAGCTCGACAAGAAGCAGGCGCGTGCGCAGGGCAAGCCGGTGCTGCTGGGCATCACCAAGGCGTCGCTGCAGACCCGCAGCTTCATCTCGGCGGCGTCGTTCCAGGAGACCACCCGCGTGCTGACCGAGGCGTCGGTGCAGGGCAAGGTCGACACGCTGAACGGCCTGAAGGAAAACGTCATCGTCGGCCGGCTGATCCCGGCGGGCACCGGCGCGGGCATGAACCGCCTGCGCGTGGCGGCGAGCAGCCGCGACGCGGCGCTGCGCGCGCAGCAGCGGGCGCTCCAGGCGACGTTGATCGCCCCGGAATCGGCAGCGGAAGAGCGAGCGGCCGAAAAGCTGCGTGACGTCGCCGACGATACCGGCAGCGACGCGCTGGCGGCGGTGACGCCGTCGGGCCACGGCACCGACGAGGATGCCGGCGAGTATCTGAACTCGTAGGCGTTCGACCCGGACGGCCGCTCACCCGGCCGAAAGACAGGAAAGCCGCCGTCCGGGATGCCGGGCGGCGGCTTTTCGTTATCCCCTCCCCGTCATGGCGAGTCGGGCCAATGCCGGGCGAAGCAATACGGCGCCGCGCGCGGTAGCGTGGCCATCCATCCTCCCGCGCGGCGATGAGCGCGGGAGTTGCGCGTGACCCGAGCGTAACTCTGGGCGACCGGCTGTGCGGGAACACGGCGGGGATGCGTCCGACCGACAGGGCTCCCACCGCCTGTCGCAGCGCGAGCGCCTTACGCCGGGCCGGCGTAGCGCATCGCCACGTCGCAGCGGGCATAGCGCGCGCCATAGTCGGCCATGATCGCCGCATCATGAATGAAGCCGGCCTTGGCATAGAGGTGGATCGCCGCCGCCGACTTCGTGTTCGACAGCAGGTAGAGCGGCGCGGCGCCCAGTTCGCCCGCGCGCCGGATCGCGGCATGGAGCAGGAATTCGCCCGCCTTGCGCCCGCGCGCCGCCGCCAGCACGCCCATCTTGGTCAGCTCGAACGCGCCCGCGCCGGTGTGGCGCAGCGCGCAGGTGCCGACGATGCCCAACCCCTCCGCCTCCACGAACAGGATGTCGCCGCCGCCGTCGATGATCGCCGCGCGCGGATGTTCAAGCGTCTCTCGGTCGGCCGGCTCGATCCGGTACATCGCCCCGATCCATTCGGCGTTGATGTCGTGGAAATGCCCGGCGAGATCGTCCGACCAGCGCCGGATCGACAGTCCCGAGGCTGCGACCGTGCGGCGATCGAGCGGGGTGTCGGCCAGCGATTGCTCGATCGCGCCGAGCTGGGCGAGCAACGATCCGGTGCCGCCGCCGCACAGATCCGCTGCCGCTGCCTCGACGCGCGGCCACACCTCCGCGCGCGACCGGGCCATCGCGGCGCGCCCGACATCGCTCAGCGCGACGCTACGCTGGCGCTGGTCGCGCCCGTCGCGGCCGATGGTGACCAGTCCCAGCGCCGACAGCCGCGACAGGTTGCGCGTCACCCCCGGCTGGCTGGCGCCGACTGCGCTCGCCAGCGCGCCGACCGTCATCGCCCCGTCGCGATCGAGCAGCGCGAGCAACGGATAGTGACTGGGCTGGATCGGCAGGCCCGCCGCCTCGACGATGCGCAGCACATCGGCCTGCATCCGCTCGCCCAGCCGCTTCAGCCGGCTGCCGAGGAAGAGATAACCGCCACTGAGTATGTCGTCCGCCATGCCTTACGTCCCGAGATTTACATAACCCGTTATATATCACGTTGCCTTGCCGCAACCCCGACCACCTCGACAGGACCGCAACGGCACGATAGCGATCGCCATGGCTATCGAACTCCATGATCTTCTCGCCCCGGCGCTGCTGCGCGGTTTCGCCGCGATGGCAACCTTCCTCGACAAGGCGCGCGACTGGGCCGACACGCAGGGCATCGCCCACGCCGCCCTGCTCGACGCGCGCCTGATCGCCGACATGGCGCCGCTGACCGCGCAGGTGCAGCGCGCGAGCGACACCGCCAAGGGCGGATTCGTGCGGATCGGCGGGATCGACAATGTGGCAATGGCCGATGACGAGGCGAGCTTTGCCGATCTCCAGTCGCGGATCGCGCGTACCGTGGCGTTCATCGAATCGGTCCCGCGCGCGGCGATCGACGGCAAGGAGGCAGCCCCGGTGGTGCTGACCACGCCGGGCGGGGACATTCCGTTCACCGCGATCTGTTATGCGCAGGGGTTCGTGCTGCCCAACTTCTATTTCCACGTGACCACCGCCTACGCGATCCTGCGGATGCAGGGCGTGCCGCTGGGCAAGCTCGACTATCTGGGCGCGCGTTAGGGTCTGAACCTAGGGTATTTCCACGATGCGGCCGCCCAGCCGGTCGGCCTCGACGCGGTCGTGGGTGACCATCAGTATCGGCAGCCGCGCCTGATCGCGCAGCCGTTCGAGCGCGCGCATCACCTCTTCCCGCCGCGCGCGATCGAGCGAGGACAGCGGCTCATCGAGGAGGAGGAACGCCGGGTCGCTGAGCAGCGCGCGGCCGATCGCCACGCGCCTGGCCTCGCCGCCCGACAGCGTGCGCGGCCAGCGATCGAGCAGATCGCCGATGTCGAGCAGCGCGACGACGTCGTCGAAGGCAGCGCTGGAGGTGTTCGTTCCATGCCGCCCGTAGCGCAGATTCGCGGCGACACGCAGATGCGGGAACAGCCGCCCGTCCTGAAACACATAGCCCGCGCGGCGGCGATCGGGCGGCAGATCGAGCCCGCTCGCCGCATCGAACAGCGTCACGCCGCCAACGCGGATCGTGCCGCGATCGGGCCGCAACAGCCCGGCGATCATGTTGAGCACGCTGGTCTTGCCCGCGCCCGACCGCCCGAACAATATGGTCAGCGGCGCGTCGCCGGTGATGGCGCAGGCGACGTCCCGGTCGCCGATCCGCCGCGCGACGTCGACCTCAAAGGACATGGACGCCCCGCCCCGCACGCCGCGCGATCGCTTCCGAAACGATCAGCGCCGCCAGCGAGATCGCCACCGAGATCGCCGCCAGCCGCCACGCCGTCGCGTCGCCGCCGGGCATCTGCAACGCTGTGTAGATCGCCAGCGGCAGCGTCTCGGTCTCTCCCGGCACGTTGGAAACGAAGGTGATCGTCGCGCCGAATTCCCCCAGCGCCCGCGCGAACCCGAGCACGACGCCGGCGACGATGCCGGGGGCGCACAACGGCAGGGTGATGGTGCGGAACACGCGCGCGCGCCCGGCGCCCAGCGTGCGCGCGGCGTCCTCCAGCCGGCGGTCGACGCCCTCGATCGACAGGCGGATCGCGCGGACCATCAGCGGCAACGCCATCACCGCCGCCGCGATCGCCGCGCCGGTCCAGCGGAACAGGATATGGCCGGACATCATGCCGAGCGGGCCAGCGGGTGCGAACAGCAGCAACAGCCACCAGCCGGTCACCACCGGCGGCAGCACCAGCGGCAGGTGGACCAGCGCGTCGAGCAGGATCTTGCCCGGAAACCGCCCGCGCGCGAGCAGCCACGCCAGCGCGAATGCCACCGGCAGCAGCGCCGCCATCGCCACCACGCCGACCCGCAGCGATAGGAGGACGACGCCCCATTCTTCGGATGAGAGCATCACCACGCGCGTTCCGGCGTGGCGGGGCGGCAACGACACGTCCGGCCGATCATCGTCCGGTGCTGAACCCATGGCGCGCGAAGATCGCACGGCCGCGCGGCGACAGCAGGAAAGCGCGGAAGCCGGCGGCGTCGGGACTGCGCGACGCCTTGAGCAGCGCCAGCGGATAGCGGATCGGCGGGTGGCTCGCCGCCGGAAACACCGCCACCACCCGAACCGCGCGCGACGCGGCGGCGTCGGTCGCATAGACCACCCCCAGCGGCGCGGCGCCGCGCTCGACCAGCGCCAGCGCGGCGCGGACGCTTTCGGCGCGGACCACCTTGCGTTCTACCCCGCGCCACGCCCCCAGCCGGATCAGCGCGGCCTTGCCATATTTCCCCGCCGGGACCGCATCGGGCTCCGCCATCGCCAGTCGGCCGTTGCCCAGCGCGCGCGCCAGATCGACGCCCGGCCGCAACGTCACCGCGACTTGGGAAGCGCGCAGCGCGACCAGCACCAGCCGGTTGCCGAGGAAATCGCTGCGGCTGCCCGCGACCAGCAGGCCGCGCTTCTGGAGCTCATCCATCCAGTCTTCGTCGGCGGACACGAACAGATCGGCGGGCGCGCCGGCGATCGCCTGCCGCGCCAACGCCGAGGAAGCGGCGAAGGAGATCGTCGGCCGGGTGTGGCCGGCGCGCGCCCACGCATCGGCCGCCTCGCCCATCGATTCCTGCAGGCTGGCGGCGGCAAGCACCAGCGGCGGGCGCGGCGCGGGGGCGGCCGCTCCCAGCACCATCGCCAACAGCAAAGCGATCCAGATACGCAGCAATCCCCCGGCTCCGCCCAAAACTCATCCGGCCCGGAAGATCCCGGCGACGGTCATCGCCAGCTCAATCGCGCCCGGTGATCCCTCCGATGGTGGCGCGGCCGAAATTGGCGATCAGCTCGCCGATCTCGCGTGCCTGGGTCATCGCCCGGCCGCCCTGATCGCGCAGATAGTCGCCCTGGATCCGCATCACCTCGCCCAGATCCTTGGCCTCGGCGGCGGCGCGCATCGCGTTGAACGCCTCGCGCGTGTTGGCCTCCGCCTGGTCGAGCATCTTGATGCCGAGCTGCTGCCCCTGATCGGCGATCGCGCTCCCCGTTGCCTGAAGGCGTTCGGCCGCGCCCTCCACTGCCGATTTTGCATCCTTGGCCATGAAAGCTCCTGCGGTTGGCGCCGCCACGCGCGCGGCGCGATCGCGACAGGTTAGCGCGCGTGGCGATTACCGCAAGTTAACGATCTTCCGCCATAGTTCAGCCTGCGGGATCATGCCCGAAAAGGCGATCGCCGCGGAACCGCTGCCGTGAAACTGTTGCCATGAAACTTTTGATCGTCATCGCCGTCATCGTCTTTGCCACCGTGGCCGACCTGTTGTTCGGCGGCGGGCATCATGTGCGCGCGGTGCTCGATTGGCTGCACGGTTTCGCCGGCGGCTCGGCCGGCGCGACGTGGCGATAGGGGCAAGGCGTCCGGGCGAGGTGCGTCAGTCGTTGCGCACCCACAGGGAACGCTTGACCGGGCCGGTGAGCAGCTTGGTCCGATAGGCCTTGCGGATCCGCTCGGCGTCGTCGCCGTTGATCAGGACGACGCGGGTGCCGCCCGAAAGCAGCGTCTCGATCGCGGTGATCGTCGCTTTGTGCTTGGCGCAGGTGGCGGCGACGTCTTCCTTGGCGGCATTGATATTCATCGCGCGTGACATGCGGCAGTCTCCTGGTCGGGGTAAGGGTGGGAGCGGATCAGCGCAGCGTCGCCTCGGCGCCGAGTCCGTGCTGCAACACGCGGATGCGCTCGGTATAGCCGCGCGCCAGCCCGCGATGCGCGTGGCGCGCCTCGACGCAGGTGGCGGCCTCGGCGCGCATCAGCGACACCTGATGGCGGCAAAGGAGATGATTGAGGTCCATCGGGAAGCACTCCGCATTAGGTAAGCGGGAGCGCGAGGTCTCTCAGCCGCCGGCGCCTACGAGGACGTTGCCGACGATCGTTACGATATGGGAAGCGCGCGGCGAGATAACAAGCCGCGCGCGACCGCGATCAGGCGTCGTCGCCCATACGCAACGCGGCGATGAACGCTTCCTGCGGGATGCTGACGCTGCCGTATTCGCGCATCCGCTTCTTGCCTTCCTTCTGCTTTTCCAGAAGCTTGCGCTTGCGGGTGGCGTCGCCGCCGTAGCATTTGGCGGTGACGTCCTTGCGCAGCGCGGCGATCGTCTCGCGCGCGATCACCTTGCCGCCGATCGCCGCCTGGATCGGGATCTTGAACATGTGGCGCGGAATCAGGTCCTTCAGCCGCTCGCACATGCCGCGCCCGCGCGCCTCCGCCGTGCCGCGGTGGACGATCATGCTGAGCGCGTCGACCGGCTCGCCGTTGACCAGGATGCTCATCTTGACGAGGTCGCCGGGACGGTGGCCGATCTGCTCGTAATCGAAGCTGGCATAGCCCCGGCTGATCGATTTCAGCCGGTCGTAGAAGTCGAACACCACCTCGTTGAGCGGCAGCTCGTAAGTAAGCTGCGCGCGACCGCCGACATAGGTCAGGTCCTTCTGGATGCCGCGCCGATCCTGGCACAGCTTGAGGATCGAGCCGAGATATTCGTCGGGGACATAGATCACCGCCTTGATCCACGGCTCCTCGATCTCCTCGATCCGGTTGGGATCGGGCATGTCGGCCGGGTTGTGGAGCGCGATCTCCTGCCCCGCCGCCTCGCCCGCCGCCTTGGTCAGCCGCAGGTTGTAGACCACGCTGGGCGCGGTGGTGATCAGGTCGAGGTCGTACTCGCGGGTCAGCCGCTCCTGGATGATCTCCAGATGCAACAGGCCGAGGAAGCCGCAGCGGAACCCGAAGCCGAGCGCGGCGGACGTTTCCATCTCGAACGAGAAGGACGCATCGTTGAGGCGCAGCTTCGAGATGCTCTCGCGCAGTTTCTCGAAATCGGCGGCGTCGACCGGGAACAGCCCGCAGAACACCACCGGCTGGACTTCCTTGAAGCCGGGCAGCGCGGCGGCGGTGGGGCGCTTGGCGTCGGTCAGCGTGTCACCGACGCGCGCCTGCGCCACTTCCTTGATCTGCGCGGTGATGAAGCCGATCTCGCCCGGCCCCAGTTCGGGCAGGTTCTCGATCTTCGGCCGGAACGCGCCGACGCGGTCGACCAGATGGGTGGTGCCGGCGGCCATGAACTTGACCTGCTGCCCCTTGCGGATGACGCCGTCCATCACCCGCAGCAGGATCACCACGCCGAGGTACGGATCGTACCAGCTGTCGACCAGCATCGCCTTGAGCGGCGCGTCGGCATCGCCCTTGGGCGCCGGAATCCGCTCGACGATCGCATCGAGCGTTTCCTCGATGCCGATCCCCGACTTCGCGCTGGCCAGCACCGCGTTGGACGCGTCGAGACCGATGATCTCCTCGATCTCCGCCTTGACCTTTTCCGGCTCGGCGCTGGGCAGGTCGATCTTGTTGATGACCGGGATGATCTCGTGGTCGTGCTCGATCGACTGGTAGACGTTGGCGAGCGTCTGCGCCTCCACGCCCTGCGCGGCGTCGACCACCAGCAGCGCGCCCTCGCACGCCGCCAGGCTGCGCGACACCTCATAGGCGAAGTCGACGTGGCCGGGGGTGTCCATCAGGTTGAGGACATGGCCCTTCCATTCCAGGCGCACGGTCTGCGCCTTGATGGTGATGCCGCGTTCCTTCTCGATATCCATGTTGTCGAGCACCTGCGCCGACATTTCCCGCTCCGACAGGCCGCCGGTGCGCTGGATCAGCCGATCGGCCAGCGTCGACTTGCCGTGGTCGATATGCGCGATGATGCTGAAATTACGGATTTTTTCTAGCGGAGTCACGAATGCTTTTCATCTTTTCGGAAGGGGAATTGCCGGGCCGATAGCACCGAGCGCGCCCGATCCCAAGCATGGCGCGCATCTTCGCGGGGGCGGTTTGGCAGCATCGCCTATTTTCACGGAAGACGCAGTCGCGTATTGAGAGGATGAATCCTAAAGTATCGGGGGGAGTTTTGCATGTCGGCATCGAAGATCCTGTTGTTGAGCGCGATCACGCTGGGCGTCGCCAGCCCGGCCTTCGCGCAGAAACTGGCCAAGCCGAGCAGCGGGCAGCGGCTGCAGGAACAGACGATGGACGATGTGCCGCGCTGCTCGCGCAAGTTGGGCACGCTGTCGATCGTCGATGGCGACGATCCGCGCGGCTGGACCCAATATTCGCTGGCGCCGCCGCAGAAGCTGCTGAAGGTGCTGGTCCAGCGTTCGGGCTGTTTCAACCTGGTCGATCGCGGATCGGGCCTGCAGGCCGCCGAGAAGGAACGCAACATTGGCGGCAACCTCGGGTTGCAGCGCGGCTCCAACGTCGGGCAGGGCCAGATCAAGGCGGCCGATTACGTGCTGGTGGCTGAGGTGCAGGGCGCCAACAGCAACGTCAGCGGCGGCGGTGCCGGCGCGGCGATCGGCGGGCTGGTTGGCGGCCGTCTCGGCGCGCTGGCCGGCG